>Ga0335081_10000944_pt1 | contig 46667 bp, 38 predicted proteins | sample Lox_Sample_35_FD_206713 | JGI IMG/M metagenome (GOLD analysis project Ga0335081, IMG submission 206713) | Soil microbial communities from Loxahatchee National Wildlife Refuge, Florida, United States - Lox_Sample_3.5 | ecosystem: Environmental > Terrestrial > Soil > Wetlands | place: USA... | reverse complement strand
CCGCGGGAAGAAAATCCGCGCGCTGCATCGCGCATCAATAATACCAGCGTCGCGACGATCCGCGCTGCTCAAGTCCCGATAACAACATTTCGTTCAGATCAGAGCATTATGAAGATTCTCATCACTGGTACTGAAGGCTACGTCGGCTCACGGCTCGCGCCGTTGCTCATCGCCGCGGGTCACGACGTCGTCGGACTCGACACCGGGTTTTACCGCGAGGGTACGCTGTACGTCGACCCCAAGCGCATGCCGGTAGTCCCAATGACGCGCCTGCGGGATCTGCGGCGTGCCGAGGCGGGCGATTTCCAGGGCATCGACGCGGTCGTGCACCTCGCCGAGCTGTCCAACGATCCGCTGGGCGAGAACAAGCCCGAGGTGACCTACAAGATCAATCACGAGGGCTCGGTTCACCTTGCCAAGCTGGCGCGCGCCGCGGGTGTCCGCCGCTTCGTCTACGCCTCCTCCTGCAGCGTCTACGGATTGGGGAGCGGCGACTTCCTGAGCGAGGAGAGCCCGGTCAATCCGCAGACCGCGTACGCGGTGTGCAAGACGCTGGTCGAGCGTGACGTGCGCCCGATGGGCAGCAAGGATTTTTGCGTGACGTTCCTGCGCAACGCGACCGCGTTCGGCCCGTCACCTCGGATGCGCTTCGACATCGTGATCAACGATCTGTGCGCGCTCGCGTGGACCAAGAAGCGCATCGCGATGACGAGCGACGGCAGCCCGTGGCGGCCGGTTGTGCACGTCGAGGACATGTGTTCGGCCATTCGCTGCTCGCTGGAGGCGCCCACGGAGGCGGTCAACACCCAGATCTACAACGTCGGTCGCAACTCCGAGAACTACCGCATCCGCGAGATCGCGCAGCAGGTCGCGGAGGTGTTCGTCGGCTGCGAGGTCTCGAGCGGGCCGGCTGCCGCGGACAACCGCAGCTATCGCGTGTCGTTCGACAAGATCGCGAAGCAGTTGCCGGGTTTCGTGTGTCGCTGGAGCGCCCGCGAGGGCATACAGGAGCTGCACGACCTGTTCCACCGCATCGACTTCACCAAGGAGATGTACGAATTCCGCGCCTTCACCCGGCTGAAGGAACTGAAATACCTCTCCCGGACGGGCCAGATCGACGAGGACTTCTTCTGGCGTTGAGTACCACGGAGTCACCGGCATGAAGGTCGTGCTGTTCTGCGGGGGTCTCGGAACACGATTGCGCGAGCACTCGGACACCGTGCCGAAGTCGCTGGTGAATATCGGCACGCGGCCGATACTGTGGCACCTGATGCGCTACTACGCGCACTTCGGCCATCGGGATTTCGTCCTGTGTCTGGGCTATCGCGGTGACATGATCCGAGAGTACTTCCTCAACTACAACGAGGCTCTCTCCAACGACTTCACGCTGAGCGATGGCGGGCGCAGCATCGAGCTGCACAGCCACGATTGGGACGACTGGCGCATCACGTTCGTGGACACCGGGCTGCACAGCAACATCGGTCAACGCCTGCTGCGCGCGCGCAAGTACCTCGAGAATGAGTCGATGTTCCTGGCCAACTACAGCGATGGACTGGCGGATATTCCCCTCGATCGTCAGATCGCGGAGTTCTCGAGCACTGATGCAGTGGCGAGCTTCGCTGCGGTCTCGAACTCGCAGTCGTTCCACGCGGTGCGGCTGGGTGCGGATGGGCGCGTCGCTCATATGGGGGCGATCTCCGATCAGGAGCTGCTGATCAACGGCGGCTTCTTCGCGCTACGCCGTGAGATATTCGACTACATCAAGGAAGGCGATGAGCTGGTCGACCAGCCCTTCCAGAGGCTCATCGCGGCCCGCAAGCTGAGCGCGTTCCGCTGGGACGGCTTCTGGCGCTGCATGGATACCTTCAAGGACAAGATCACCTACGACCGCATGGAGGCCCGTGGTGACTGCCCCTGGATGGTGTGGCGCAAGTCGCGCACCGCCGGACCGGGGGAGGCGAGCGACTGATGCAGCCTCTGACGATCCCGGGCGCCTCGGGGCGTCAGCGCCTGAACATCCTTTGCCTCGGCGCACATTGCGATGACGTGGATATCGGCTGCGGCGGCGCGCTGCTGGCGCTCCTCGACCGTCACCGCACGAGCGATGTGAGCTGGGTGATCTTCAGCGCGCACGGTGAGCGTGAGCGGGAGCTGCGCAGCAGTGGCCGGCGCTTTCTCCGCAAGGCCAAGACATCGCGAATCGTCACGCGCGGCTATCGCGACGGGTTCATGCCGGCGCACTTCACGGCCATCAAAGAGGACTTCGAGTCCTTGAAGATGCTCCCGCCGCCGGATGTGATTTTTACCCACCGCCGCGACGATCGGCATCAGGATCATCGGCTCATCGCCGAGCTGACCTGGAACACCTTTCGCAGCCATCTGATCCTCGAGTACGAGGTGGCCAAGTACGAGGGGGATCTGACCCCGCCGACGGCTTACATTGGGCTTACGTCGGCGCTCGTGGAGCGCAAGATCAAGATACTGCTCGACTGCTACCGCACTCAGCGCAGCAAGCACTGGTTCACCGCTGATACCTTTCGCGGTCTGATGCGCTTGCGCGGCATCGAATCGGGCGCGGCCTCGGGCTGGGCCGAAGGCTTTCATGCCAGCAAGCTGCTGTTGATGTAGGCCACCAGGGAGAAACGATGATCTTTACCGAGACGGCGCTGCGCGGCGCCTTCATTCTCGATCTGGAGAAGAGAGGCGATGAGCGCGGGTTCTTTGCACGCATGTTCTGTCAGAAGGAGTTCGCGGCGCACGGGCTGAAGGCCGTCATTGCTCAGGCCAACATCGCCTCGAGCAGTCGCAAGGGCACCCTGCGGGGCATGCACTTTCAGTTTCCGCCGGCAGCCGAGACGAAGCTCGTACGCTGCACGCGCGGTGCGATTCTCGATATCATCGTGGACCTGCGGCCCGAGTCGCCCACGTACCTGCGGCACGTATCGGTCGAGCTCAGCGAGGACAATCATCGCGCGCTGTTCGTGCCAGAGCGCTTTGCGCACGGCTACCAGTGCCTGTCGGATCGCACGGAGACCACCTATCACGTCGGCGAGTTCTACACCCCGGCGGCAGAGGGTGGCCTGATGTACAACGATCCGCGGCTCGGCCTCGAGTGGCCGCTGCCGGTGACCTCGATGTCCCCGAAGGACTCGCAGTGGAAGCTGCTTGATCAAGTAGAAGGCGAAATCCGGCGCCGCATGGCGCCGACTGCTTAAGGAGCATTGGCATGATCATCGTCGACAACGCGCTCAAGGCACGTGAGGCCGAAGGCAAGCCGATTCGGGTTGGAATGCTAGGCGCGGGCTTCATGGGGCAGGGTCTGACCAACCAGATCGTCAACTCCGTGCCCGGGATGCGCATGGCGGCCATCTACAACCGGCATCCGGAGCGTGCGGCTGGCGTGTACAAGTATTCCGGCGTCGAGGACATCGCCCACTGCGCCACGCAGGCGGCCCTCGATGAGGCGGTGCGCCGCGGGCGCGCCGCGGTTGCCGAAGACCCCTTCACGATCTGCCGCTCCCCGGACATCGATGTGATCGTCGATGTCACCGGCTCGGTCGAGTTCGGTGCCCACGCCATTCTCGAGGCCTTCCGGCATCGCAAATCCGTCGTGCTGATGAACGCCGAGGTCGATTCCACGATTGGACCGATCCTGCGCGTCTACGCCAAGCGTCACGGTGTGATTTTGTCGGCGTGCGAGGGCGATGAGCCCGGGGTGCAGCTGAATCTGTACCGCTGGGTCAAGGGCCTCGGTCTGATCCCGCGCGTCATGGGCAACGTCAAGGGCCTGCAGGACCCCTACCGCAACCCCACGACGCAAAAGGGTTGGGCGGAGCGCTGGGGCCAGAGCGCCTCCATGGTCACCTCCTTCGCGGATGGCTCCAAGGTCAGCTTCGAGCAGTCGATCGTGGCGAATGCCACCGGCTTCAAGGTGCGCGCGCGCGGCATGTCGCGCGGCATCAAGTACGAGGGCAACATCCTGGACATCCAGAAGCTCTACGACCTGGAGGAGTGCCGCGCGCTCGGCGGGATCGTCGACTACACCGTCGGCCCCGCAGGCATCAAGGTCTTCTGTCTGGCGGAGCATCCGGACCCGAAGCAGCGGCACTATCTCAATCTCTACAAGATGGGCGAAGGTCCGCTCTACGCACTGTGGATTCCCTATCACCTCGTCCACTTCGAAGCCCCCAACGCGGTGGCGCGGGTCGTATTGTTCGGTGACGAGGTCGCCCCGCCGCTTGGCGGGCCGGTGGTTGAGGTGTGTGCGGTCGCCAAGCGCGATCTGAAGGCCGGTGAGATTCTGGACGAGTACGGCTGCTACACCACCTACGGCGAGGCGGTCAACGTCGAGGAGATGTCCACGCAGCAGTATCTGCCCGAAGGCCTCGTCGAGGGTTGCAAGCTGAAGCGCGACATTCCGAAGGATCAGCCCTTGAGCTATGCGGATGTCGAGCTGCCCGCGGGCCGGCTGGCCGATCGGTTGCGCGCGGAGCAGTACAAGCACTTCCGCGGTGAGACCTGGCTCGAGGATCTCCTGGCGCGTCCGGCCAGCCGCCCTGCGGTAGCCGCCGCCTAGGAGAACTTGCAGGGCGACACGTACGCCCCAAACGAGGGTCGCCACCTCGCGAGCGCGCCCACGCCGGGCACGCGCGCGAGGAATCGCAGCGCGCCGTGTGCGTCGATCCAGGCGGCATAGTCCCGGTATATTGGGTCGAGCAGCAGGTGACGCTCCTCGGTCTTCGCCCGCAGGTAGTAGATCGCATTGAGGAGCAGCAGCAGACAGCTGCGCCGCAGGCTATCGAGAATGCTGCCGTCAACTACGAAGGGCAGCGCGAGCAGCCACCAGGACAGGTTCTTGGCCAGATACGCGGGATGCTTCGTGAAGCGGTACGGCCCCGCGGTGATGATGCCGCGATGGGTCAGGTTGGAGAAGCGCGCGCCGAAGGCGATCGTCGCCCACACATAGATCGCGACGAGCGCGAGGATCGCGCACCCCCAGAATGTGTACAGCCACGGGATGGCACCGAAGCGCGCGCTCCAGCCGATTCCGTTGTCGTAGTCGAGATACTGGCGGCCGATCAGCGACCAGAACGGCTGGTAGCACACGAGAGCGACGAGCCAGCCGAACGCGGTGGGCTCGGTCGACCGAAGGTGAGTGTCGGTCGCTCGCAGTGACATGAGGTAGGTCATCGACACCAGGGCGACATCGAGAAAGTACAGCGTGAAGAACGCCCAGTCGTAGAAGCCGCGAAATGTCAGCAGCAGCCGGGGGTCGTAGTGCAGCTCTCGATCCAGGTCCTGGCAGAAGTACGTAAACATGAGCGGCAGAAAGAACGCCTTGACCAGCCAGCCGAGGGCGTACTGCCGCAGCAACGGTGCGTTGAGACCGCGCCAGCGCCCGAGCAGCAGCTGCCCGGCCTGCCACAGGGCATCGCGGGGCTCGGACATACGACGGTCGACCCAGTAGATGTACGGCAGCGCGAGCAGCGCCCACCCGGCCAGCACGGCCTTGAGGGCCAACCAGTAGTGGCCGTAGAAATCCCGACCCCGGTAGTACTCCGGAATCAGCCAGTACAGAGCGGCCAGCGTCGCCAGGGTTCCCGCGAGCCCGAGCGCCTTGGTCATCGCGCGGGGCCAATTCCCCGGCTGCGGTTCGGCGAGCAGCACGCGACGATGCACCTTGTGCCAGAGCAGGTCGGGGATGAAGGCTCCGAGCGCGGCGCCGGCCATCACCACAAGCGCCTGATACGCGATATCGTGGAAGGGTTGCCAGAAATTGAGCAGCGAGACGACCGCGATCATGCTGGCCACGCACGCCCACGCGGTGCCAGGGTGTGTCGCCGATGAGGGCAGCTGTGGGGCAGGCGGCGCCACGGCGCTCACCAGATACGGAGCCGGCGCAGCGTGCTTCGAATCGCGTGACGGTTTGGCTCTGTTGGGCACGGCTGCCGCGCGCTCCCCAGCCTTACTCTGCGGCGGTCCTCAGCCGGGACTGCGGCATCGCCGGTGCCGCGCTCGGGTGAGCGGCAAGCTCGCTCAGGCGCCGCCTACGCTCGAGCATCGCCGGTGTGGGCTCCATTCCCATCGTCCTGAAGATGCTCTCGAGGCGATGAAGCCAGTCGTGCTGCAAGGCCGCGTTGCGCGTGTTCTCGGAGCGGATGCGTGCGAGCCGTTGCGGGTCGGCATCGAGCTCGGCCAGGAGCGGTCCGACATCGGGGCAGTCGAACGGCATCTGGATCACGGAGTCGGGCCAGCCGAACTGGCTGCGAAACTGCTCGGCGTTTGGTGGCACGCCGAGCATCACGGCGCCGGCTGCAGCACCCTCGTAGAAGCGGCCTGCGATCTCCTCGTGCCCGCCGGTGAGCTCGGGCTCATTGATCCGACTGCGGTTGGCGATGAAGTAGCGACTCCTCTGGAGCAGGCTCGCGAGCAGCAGCCGGTGCTCCTGGGCGTTCGCGACGCGAAACGTACGCTGCTTGTGGTCGCCGCCGGTGCCGCCGGCAAACGTATCGAAGTAGTAGAAGATCTTGCGTTGCGCGGCGAGCTTGACCAGGGCTTCGTGCGTGACCGGCGAACGGCGGCCGATATTGCACACGTCAATGGTGCGCGGCGGCTCATTGGGCCAGGGTGAGAACCGCAACACGTCTGCGGCCTGAGGCAGGTAGCTGCACGGCCGGCCGCTCAGGCGCTGCAGAGACTCAACGCAGTGACGCGTTCCAATGAAGATGTGATCGAACTGTCCCAGCAGCTCGATGAGATACCCGGGCAGGGCGTGAGCCCAGAGCTCCGTGATGAAGCAGGCGGCCAGGCGGCACCGGGAGCGCCAGTGCGGGATCGTCGCCAGGGCGTACAGCTCGTGCGTGTTGTTGAAGACGGGAAGGAACAGCTCGTAGTCGCGCTCGAGCCGCACCGTCGAGGGGGGCGGCGCCAAGCATCGCGCCAGGCGTTGCGAGCGTGCCGTGAGCCGTACCAGCTTGTAGGCTCGGCGCGAACGCTCCAGGGCCGCCCAGGCTCCAGCTTCGACTCTGTCGGCGGCGGTTACCCCGGCGATCACGTCCTCGAACTCGTACTGGGCGCAAAAGGCGACCAGATCCGCGACTCGCCGCATCGAGAGCAGCAGCACGGGGCCGCCGCCGGGCACGAGGCGGCTAGCGTCGTGGCGCTGCGGGCGGGTCACGATCTCTTGCGGCATGCATCGGGTGGCTCACATCATCATCCCATCGCAGGCAGTGCATTGTTCCTGCGAGCAGTCCTCCGAAAAACCGAATGCTAGCACGCTCACCGCGTACCGCCGGCGCCACGGGGGGCGATCCTCGCCTCGGACTGTGACGGGTCGCACGGCGGTGCGTGCGGTGGGCTTTACACTCTAGGCGTAAGATTTTGCCCCCTCCGGATGCTGCTGTGGAGCCGGGCCCGGTCTGTGGCGCGGCCGCATCCTGCGGTTGCGCGCTTGGCTTTCGGGACAGGAGGCCTGCGTAGGCTGTGGAGATGCATCGGCGCAAGCTCTTGATACTCGCGGACGACGCGATCCTCAGACCCCAGCTCGAGAGGATCTTCGCCGATCTCGAGGTCACCTCGGCTGCCGTGACCGAGCAGGCGCTCGCGCTGGTGAGACGCATCGAACCCGATGTGGTGCTGATCGATCTCGGCGCACGGGAGCCCGCGCTCGCATCGCCGAGCCTGGATCTGCTGCGCCAAGTCCTCAACCTCGCGCCCGACACGAAGATCATCGCCATGACCGAGCACGACGCCCGCGAGCTCGCGGTGCAGGCCGTGGGCCTGGGCGCCACCGATTTCTATCACAAGCCGCTCAATGCAGCGGTGTTGTCCATCGTCGTGCGGCGCGCGTTTCGCATCCGCGAGCTCGAAGAGGAAAACAGTCGCCTGCGCGAGCAGACCGGCTCGATGGCCCTCGAGGGGATCATCGGGGTGAGCGATGCCATGCGGACCTTGTGCCGCGCGATCGAGAAAGTCGCGCCCACCGGCGCGACCGTGCTCATCCTCGGCGACAGCGGCACTGGCAAGGAACTGCTGGCGCGCGCGCTGCACCGTCTGTCGGGTCGCTCGCACCAGCCCTTCGCGGCGATCAACTGCGCCGCCATCCCCGACACACTGCTGGAGAGCGAGCTGTTCGGGTACGAGAAGGGCGCGTTCACAGGCGCGAGCAAGCGCACTCTCGGCAAGCTCGAGCTGGCGAGCGGCGGCACGGTATTCCTCGATGAGATCGGAGAGATGCCGGGATCGCTGCAGGCCAAGCTGCTGCGTGTCGTTCAGGAGCGGACCGTCGAGCGCATCGGCGGGCGCACCCCCGTACCGCTCGATTTGCGCATCGTCTGCGCCACCAACCGCAATCTGGATGCACTCATCGCCGCCGGCGGCTTTCGCGAGGATCTGTACTACCGGATCAGTGAAGTCACGATCCGTGTCCCGCCGTTGCGCGAGCGGCAGGGAGACAGCCTGCTCCTGGCGCAGTTCCTTCTGCAGCAGACGGCGGAACGCTACGGGCGTCCGACGCGCGGACTCGCTCCCGATGCGATCCGCGCCATCCAGGCGCATCGCTGGCCGGGCAACGTGCGCGAGCTCGAAAACCGCATCAAGGGCGCCGTCATCATGGCAGACGGAGCGGTGGTGACGGCACGCGATCTCGGTCTGCAGGATCCGGGAGAGGATCCGGAGTATCTGAACCTGCGGGTTGCGCGGCAGAGCGCCGAAGTTCAGGCGCTGCGCCAGGCGCTCGCCGTTGCACGCGGCAACATGTCGCGCGCGGCGGAGCTCCTGGGTGTGACGCGACCCACACTCTACGACCTGCTGAGGAAGCATCATATCGATGCGGCGCAGTTCGAGCAGACCGCCGCAGATTCGCCGCAAGCGCTCCCGTGAATCAGGCAGGTGACGCCAGAGGGAGACAATGGGCGAGCGCTCCCGCCCTCTGTCAGAATTGATCGCGAGCGATTCGCGGCGCGCCGTCCACGGCTCGCATACAGGGAGCGATTGATAGTGAAGCAGACGCAGCGCCGTGCCCACCGTGCCGATAACGCGAGCCCGGTGTTTCGCCTCGTCGCACCCCTTGCCCTGCTGTGTGCGGCTGCGCTCAGCGCCTGCGGCGGGGCAAGCGATCCCACCGCAGATACCAGCTCCGGGAGCGGCTCGGGTGGCAGCTCCGGCGGCAGCGAAACTCCTCCGACCATCACGGCACAGCCGCAAGACCAGACGGTCGCGGCCGGTTCTACCGCGACTTTCACGGTGACAGCCTCCGGCTCGGCGCCGCTGAGCTATCAGTGGTCGAAGAGCGGGACCGCCATCAGCGGCGCGACCGGCGCAAGCTACACGACCCCCGCGACCGTGAGCGGCGACACCGGTGCGACCTTCACGGTCCTGGTCACCAACAGCGCGGGCAGCCAGACCAGCAACCCCGCAACGCTGACTGTCGATTCACCTCCGCTGATCACGACCCAGCCACAGAATCAGAGCGTGACGGCGGGTGCAGCGGCGACGTTCGGCGTAGTCGCCACCGGCACCGCACCCTTGGCCTATCAGTGGCTCAAGAGCAATGTGGCCATCAGCGGTGCGACGGGCTCAACCTACACGACCCCCGTGACGACGAGCGCGGACAACAACTCGACTTTCGCCGTGACGGTTTCGAACTCCGCAGGCAGTCAGACGAGCCGCGCGGCCACACTGACAGTGACCGCTGCAGCCGTCGCCCCGACGATCGTCACTCAGCCACAGAACCAGACCGTGATGGTGGGTTCCATGGCGACTTTCAGCGTGCTGGCCAGCGGCACCGCGCCGTTGAGCTACCAGTGGTCGAAGAACGGCGCGGCCATCCTCAATGCGACCGGCGCGAGTTACACGACCCCGGCGACGGCGAATGGCGACAACGGCGCCATGTTCACCGTGACGGTGAGCAACGCCGCGGGCAGCCAGGTGAGCACGGCGGCCACGCTGATCGTGACTGCGGCGCCGGTTGCCCCGACGATCACACTGCAGCCGCAGAATCAGGCGGTCGCCTTGGGGTCGATGGCGACGTTCACTGTGATGGCATCGGGTACGGCGCCGCTGAGCTACCAGTGGTCGAAGAACGGCGCCACCATCAGCGGTGCGACGGGCGCAAGCTATACGACCCCGGCCACCGTAAGCGGTGACAACGGTGCGACGTTCACCGTGAAGGTCTCCAACAGCGCCGGCAGCCAGACGAGCAACGCCGCAACGCTCACAGTCAATCTACCGCCAACGATCACCACGCAGCCTCAGAATCAGACGGTCGCCTTGGGGTCGACGGCGACGTTCACTGTGATGGCATCGGGTACGGCGCCGCTGAGCTACCAGTGGTCGAAGAACGGTGCCGCCATCAGCGGTGCGACGGGCGCAAGCTATACGACCCCGGCCACCGTGAGCGGTGACAACGGTGCGACGTTCACCGTGAAGGTCTCCAACAGCGCCGGCAGCCAGACGAGCAACGCCGCGACGCTCATAGTCAATCTACCGCCAACGATCACCACGCAGCCGCAGAATCAAACGGTGGTCCTGGGGTCGGCGGCGACGTTCAGTGTCGTGGCTTCCGGCACGGCGCCTTTGAGCTACCAGTGGTCGAAGAACGGCACGGCGATCGGCAACGCAACCGGTTCGAGCTACACGACGCCGGCAACCGTCAGTGGTGACAGCGGCTCGACGTTCGCCGTCAAGGTCTCGAACAGCTTCGGCAGCCAGACGAGCAACGCCGCGACGCTCACGGTGAATTCATCAACGGGCGCCGCGACGCCGATCATGTTCCAGCACATTGCCTCGTCGGCCGATCCGGTCACGAGCGGCATCCCGGGGCGCAACTTCGTCTTCCACGTCGAGGCGCTGCCGGCGAACACCGTCGCAGTGATGGCCGTGTCGACGCTCACGGGTGTAACGGCCACGATCAGTGACACGTTGGCAGGCTCCTGGTCCTCCCCGGTGTGCAGCGCGGGTGGGACGGGCGAGGTGAACGCCGTGGTTTTCGTGCAGCCGCTCGGGGCGGCCGGCGGAGCCGACACGATCATGATCAACGTCGGCAACACGGACACTCAGCCGGTGCAGTTCGACATCACGTTCTGGCAGAACATCAGCACCACGGCGCCCGTGAACGGGACTCTCTGCAAAGGAAGCATCACGCCGAGCTCGGGCGGCGTGATCGCCGCGGGCAGCAGCTTCACACCGACGGCGAACGATGCGGCGGGCGGGAACCTCATCTGGAACTACGTCGGGCTCGCCTGCCACGGCTACTCGATGACCTCGGTCACCAACTGGAACGCGGGCGCCTCCTTCACGCTGCTCAACGGCGGCGGTGCATTTTGGCTGAACGATGCGTTTCCGCAGGCCAGTCAGTCCTTCATCCAGACAACCGCAGCCGCCATAACGCCGTCCATCGCGGCGGTGGGGGAGAATGCGACCAACGGGGACTGCTTCAACTCCCTGACCGTAGCGCTCGCGGTCGCGAACAACGGTGCGGTCGCACCTTCGGCGATCCACGTCGCGAAGATCATCCACGAGACGGTCACGGTAGGCCGCACATCGGTGACCGGTCCGTTCCCCACCACCGGGAACCTGCGCGTGATCCCCTTCGGTTGGGAGAGCGGCTGTCCCGGCGGGGGCCCACCCTGTATCAGCTCGGTCTCCTCGAGCGATGGGTGCCCCTGGACGATCGTCGGGAGCGAAGCCAACGGTGACTCGGTGCTTGCTTACGCTCAGAACTGTGTTCCCTGCCCGAGCTGCACCGTCACCCTGAACTTCAGCAGCTCGGGCGCCGCGCAGGGGAGCTTCCGCATGTACGATGTGGTAAATGCCGCCGCCTCCTCGTACCAGAACGAGGTCTCGGGCAACGGCAGTTGCGGATCGGGCACGCTGAACAACGCGCCCACGATCACCCCGGCGGTGAGCTCAGGACTGACGATCGCCGCCGTCGGCATCGGCACCGGTCCGGGGCTCTCGGTCACCTCCCCGGCCGGCGCGACCTTCGATCTCTGGACCTTCACCGATCAGACCGACGCCGACACCGCAGACAACGCGGACCTGCTTGCGCACTACTACTTCTCAACCAACGCCACTCAAAACTGGGATTGGACGCTGCATCCATCCAGCTGCTACTGGGTTGCTGCGGTTTTCGATTGACGACCGGGAGTCCCACGGTGAACCAGCTGCGACGCAGGGTCGACCGAGACGGCGAAGTCGATTGGCACCATCGGTTGCCTGCCGCATTCCTGGCGCTCTGGACGGGCGCCCTCGTCGCCTGCGGCGGATCGGGCTCCGGCAGCGACACGACCACAAACCCGACGGCGCCGACGATCGCAACGCAGCCCCAGAGCCAGACGGTGGCCGCTGGCTCCACGGCGACGTTCAGCGTGATGGCGAGCGGCACGGCACCGCTGAGCTACCAGTGGTCGAAGAACGGTGCCGCCATCAGCGGGGCGACCAACTCGAGCTACACAACCCCCGCGACGGTGAGCGGCGACAACGGCGCGACGTTCACCGTCACGGTTTCCAACAGCGCGGGCAGTCAGACGAGCAATGCGGCCACACTGACGGTGACGGCTGCGCCGGTTGCTCCGACGATCGCGACGCAGCCGCAGAGCCAGACGGTGACCGTTGGCTCCATGGCGACGTTCAGCGTGGTGGCGAGCGGCACGGCGCCGCTGAGCTACCAGTGGTCAAAGAGCGGCACGGCCATTACGGGCGCGACCAGCGCGAGCTACACGACGCCGGCGACGGTGAGCGGTGACAACGGTGCGACGTTCACCGTGAAGGTCTCCAACAGCGCGGGCAGTCAGACGAGCAATGCAGCGACGCTCACCGTCAACCCGGCGAGCGGTGTGACCGTCACAGTGAGTCCGCGCCGTGTGGGCCTCACCACGAGTGAGCCCCAGACCTTTACGGCCACCGTGACGGGGAATGCCAATACCTCGGTGACCTGGTCAGTCGATGGCATTGCGAACGGCAACTCCACGGTGGGCATGATCAGCTCCGGCGGCGTATACACACCGCCGGCGACCGCGGGCGTGCACACCGTGACTGCGACCAGTGTCGCGAGCCCGGGTACCTCGGCGACCTCAAGTGTGGCCGTCACCGACCTCGCCGGCGTCACCACACAACGCTACGACGCGGCGCGCACCGGACAGAATCTGAGCGAGTATGCGCTGACGGGGACCACGGTCGGCACGGCGGGAGCGTTCGGGAAGCTGTTCAGCTGCACGATCAGCGACGGCCCCGTCTACGCCCAGCCGCTCTACGTTGCCAACCTGGCAATCTCCGGTGGCACTCACAACGTGCTGTTCGTCGCGACTCAGCAGAATACGGTCTACGCGTTCGATGCCGACGCATCATCCTGCACGACGTACTGGAAGGTGAACCTCGACCCCTCAGGCTCGGTGCCCGTACCCAATGGGGGCAGCCAGGGCGACGGCGACCTCAACGGACCGTATGGGATCTTCGGCACTCCGGTCATCGATCTCGCGGGCGGCGTCCTCTACGCCGTCGCCGCGACGCTGGACAACGGCTCGACGTTCAACTATCGCCTGCATGAACTCAATCTCGCGACCGGCGCGGACAAGGTTACGCCGGCCGTGATCGGTGCCACGGTGTCGGGAGTCATTTTCGACCCTTCGGTCCACATGCAGCGCCCGGCGCTGCTGCTGGTCGGCAACACCGTGTTCGTCTCGTTCGGGTCTTATGGGGATGCCAACACCTATTACGGCTGGGTCATGGGCTACAGCAAGACGACCCTGTCGCAGGTCGCCGCATTCAATACGGCGCCGCACTCGACCGAGTCGACGGGAGCAGCGGTCTGGATGGCGGGTGCGGGACCGGCAGCCGACAGCAGCGGCGACATCTACTTCTCGACCGCCAATGGCCCATTCAACGCATCGAACACGCTGCCCCCGGTCTCACCCAAGGACAGCTTCGGCGACACGCTGCTCAAGCTCACCAGCAGCAGCCTCACCATCGCCGATTTCTTCACGCCCGCCGATCAGGGCAATCTGGATTCCAGCGACCTCGATCTCGGCTCGGGTGGCGTCGTGGTGCTGCCGGATGGTGCCGGCTCGGTCGCGCACCCCAATCTCGCGATCGCCGCGGACAAGGAGTCGAACCTGTACGTGGTCGACCGCGGGAACATGGCGAAGTATCAAACCGGCGGGAGTGGGAAGAACGGCAACGTCGCGACCGTCCAGGTCAACACCTCCGGTAACGGCATCACCAGCGGCATCTTCAGCACGGCCACATACTGGAACGGCAACGTATACATCGGTGCGATCGGCGATCACGTGAAGGCGTACTCGCTCGCGAACATCCTCGCCACTGCGTACCCCGGACCCGCGCCCGGTTCCCAAAGCAGCGAGAGCTATGGATATCCGGGCTCGAACATCGCGGTCTCGGCGGCCGGCGCCGGCGCGACGAGCGCGGTGGCGTGGGCGCTCGACACCAATGCCAGCGGAACGGGGACGGGTGGAGCCGGTGGAACGGGGCCCGCGATTCTGCGTGCCTACGATGCGACCAACCTGAGAACGACGCTGTGGAGCAGCAGTACCAACAGCGCCGACAAGTGTGGCAATGCGGTCAAGTTCGCCGTGCCGACGGTCGCCAATGGCAAGGTCTACGTGGCCGGCACCAACCAGCTCACCGTGTACGGTCTGCTGCCCTGAGGGGGCCTCACAGAGCGTGCCGCGCCGCGCGGATCCGCTCGAGCGGCTGCGCCGCCGCTACTTCTTGGTGCGGCGGCCCCGAACCACGGCGATGCCGCCGGCGAGGAGCGTCAAACCGCCGAGCGCGAGGGCCGGGTCGATTTCGGGAGCCCGCACGGGCTTTGGATACGGCCACCACGACGGAGGCGGCGGCAGCGTCGTCGGCGGCGTCACGCCCGCGTTAGCGGCCGCAGCGGCCCCGAAAGCCAGAATCACCAGTGCAATCAGCTTAGACATCCGTGCCCCCTTCATAGCGCGGTGGACCGCCCCGGTGCTCGCTTGCACCTGTTTGGCCTTGTAGAGGCATTGTAGGCGTTGTGAGAGCGAATTGGAGGCCCGGCAAGATTAGGTAAAGCGGAACGCGCAAATTGTGCGGACTGCTTCACACTTTTCGAAAACTCACCACAACTGCCACTGGCCTGCGGTCAGCACGGCTGCCGCGAGCAGGGCGTTGGTCGTCGCGTGCGCACACACAGCCTCGCCGATACGGCCCGTCCGGATGACCAGCGCACCGTAGATCACTCCAACTGCAATCCCCGGCAGCCACATCGCTCCGTGAACGAGGCCGAAAACGACTGCGCTCGCGAGCAGCGGCCAGATGCCAACCTTCTGGAAAGACTGGGCCGCGAAGTCGCGAGCGACCAAGCGGCGCAGCAAGTAGCCACGATAGGCGAGTTCCTCGGCGAGCGGAACAATGGCGGCGGCGCCGACGATCCGCGCAAGGATCCACAGCGTGCGCCATGCGGTGGGCAGCGCCTGCAGAGCCGCGGGCATGCCGCTCGTGGTGGTGAGCAGGCGTGCGGCCAGGATCCACAGCGCGAACCCCAGGATTCCGGCCGCCAGCCCGCGCCAGCTGCACCGCCAGTCGAGCTCCAGGAGTTCGCGGCGGAAGTACCACAGCGCCAGCATCCCGGCGAGCGGCTCGAGCCCGTACCAGGTCTCGAAGCCCCCGGAAACGGCGCGTGCCAGCATGCTGGCTGCCAGCACCGCAAGGAACGGGACGAGGTAGGCGGCGGTTGGATTCTCGTGCTCGTGTGATGCGTCATTGCCGGCCGTGCGATTGAGCCAGGAGCTGCGGCGGCTGACGACGACGATGGCGCCGGCGGCGAAGTTGAAAGCGATCCATCCTGCCTGGGAATGGAAGCCGGACACGGCCACATCGGCAAAGCCCGCCTGCCCGATGAGGACGAGCGCCGCGATGCGCACCGTATTGAGTGCGAACGTGAGCAGCACGCCGATCGGTATGAGCGCCAGCGCGCGCGGAAAGATGTATTCGCGGCGAAAGTACCACAGCCACGCACCGCAGAAGGCGAGCATCAGCCCGATGCCCTCGAGACCCGAGCACTGCTCGGCGATCTGGATCGCGAAGCGCTGGGTATAGAGCACCTGATTCAAGGGGTCGGCCTGCAACTGCGGAAGTAGCGGCGCGAGGACCCTGCGCACCAACTCAAAGGTGATGCTCGTCATCGGGGTCCACAGGCGCAGGCTCCACTGCATCGCGCCCACGGCGATCGCGGCGGCGGCAGTCGCGTAAATCCACAGCGTTCCCGGTACCCGCAGCGCTTGCCGCCACAGCGCCCAGGAGGCCATCGCCGCGCAGAGTGCCCCCACGGCTGCGCACCCCACGCCGAGCCACAGGAGGAGGGCCGCTGCCCTGGGCACGTGTGGATGGCTGCCGTAGAGCAGGTACGACAGCGGCACGAGCGAGGCTACCAGCGCCAAGTGAGCGAGCAGCGCTCCTCTCCTCACCGGCAGCGCGCGTGCGGCGGCGTTGAGGTGTGCGAGTGAGGCGTCACGGCGCATGTAAAGAAACAGGGCGAGCGCTGCGCCGAGCGTAACGGCGAGACGGAAGGCCAATTGCTGGGCAAGACGGAAGAAGCTGCCAAGAGAGGATGCCGCCTGCATCGCGTCGAAGTCGATACACGGCTTGAGCAGCGTGCGCTCCAGGCACAGGACCGCGGCAATGAGGCACACCCGAACGGTGAAGCTCAGCCTCCCGCCCGCCGGCCGAACCTCATCGAGCGCCGCGCTGGTCACCGCTGCAGTGTAAGGCTGAGCCCGGGATCGTTACACGGGTGCTCGCCGCGCGACAGATGCCGGTCGCCCGGACTGTGACGGACCGCACGGGACCTGCGCGCGCTCAGCGCTGCTTGAACTCCTCCGGCGTGAGCTGATGGCGCGCCAACAGCTTGTAGAAATCCGTGCGGTTGCGCTTGGCGAGCCGCGCCGCCTGGCTGACATTGCCGCCCGTGATCTGCAGGATCTGCGACAGATAACTGCGCGTGAACTCATCGCGCGCCTCGTCGAAGGACGGCAGGCGCCCCGGCCCGCCGCCGAGGGTCTGCTGCACGAGCTCGACGGGGATGATCGGCGTCTGCGAGAGCGCCACATTCTGGCGCACGACGTTGTGCAGCTGGCGGATGTTCCCAGGCCAGTCGGCCGTGGCGAGCAGCTCCACGGCCTCCGGGGCATAGATCTTGCGGGCACCGCTCTCCTTGGCGATCTGTGCGAGGAAGTGCGCCACGAGCAGCGGGATGTCCTCGCGCCGGCGGTTGAGTGCGGGCATCTCGATGTGCACGACGTTGAGGCGGTAGTACAGATCCTCGCGGAACTTTCCCTGGGCCATCAGCTGCTGCAGATCGCGGTGGGTTGCCGAGATGACGCGCACGTTGACGGGGACGCCGTCGGTGCTGCCGACCGGGCGGATGACATTGTCCTGCAGCACCCGCAGCAGTTTCACCTGCAGCGGCATCGGCATCTCCCCGATCTCATCGAGCAACAGGGTGCCGCCGTCGGCGGCGAGGAATAGCCCCCGGTGTGCGCTCGTCGCCCCGGTGAAAGCGCCCTTCTCGTGGCCGAAGAGCTCGGACTCGAGCAGATCGGGGGCGATCGCGCTGCAGTTGAGGGCGATGAACGGCTTGTTGCGACGGGGGCTCGCGCGATGAATGGCGCGTGCCAGCAGCTCCTTGCCCGTGCCGCTCTCCCCGGTGATGAGCACGCGCGCATCGGTACCGGCCACCATGTGCGCCTGGGCGAGCTTCTCCTCCATGAGGGAGCTGCGGGTGATGATCTCCGCACGCCAGTCCTCGTCCGAGCCGCCGAAACCCGAGATGCGCAGCGCCTTCTGCACCTGATCGAGCAGCTCCTGCTTGTCGACCGGCTTGGTCAGAAAGCCGAACGCGCCCATCTGGGTCGCCTGCACCGCATCGGGAATGGTGCCGTGCGCCGTGAGGATGATGACCTTGAGGCCGGGCCAGCGGTTCTGCAGCTCCTTCAAAAGCCCGATCCCGTCCATCTGATCCATGCGCAGGTCGGTGATGACCAGATCGGGACGGAAACGGCTGGCGGCGGCGAGCGCCTGCGCAGCGCTTTCCACTGCCTCGACGTCATAGCTCTCGGCGCGCAGTCGGATCGTGAGGAGACGCAGCAGACCGGGGTCGTCGTCGACGACCAGAATTCGGGCCTTGCGCTTGCCTGGTTGATTCACGGCGTTGATCCCTCCGCGGCGGGTTTGCGTTTGTTCGCCGAGCGCTCGATGTTGGCGATCGCCTCGAGCTTGGCATGCGCCTCTTCGAGCTCTCTCTTGAGCTTCGCGTTCTCGTCGAGCTCGGTCTGCAGGCGACGGTTGAAGGCCGCCAGCCGCTCGCGGTCATTGCGTTCGGCGCTGCTCTGCAGTCGTTGGTTTTCGGCGCTGAGCGTGAGCTCGCGGTCGACCCTCTGCAGCTCGAGGAACGCGAGGGCCTTCTCGACCGGAAGCAAGGTCTCGGGGGTCGCGAGCAGCTCACGCAGCAGCTTCTGGGCATGCGGCAGATCCTGGCCGGCATGACCGGGCGCCGCGAGCACCAGCGCGTAGCGAAGCTGGTGGCTGCTGGTTGGGGTGATCTCGTAGTCCCGCTTGGCCCCGGCGAGCATCTCGGCCTGCTCGGCGGGGGCGCCCTGGACCAGGCGCTGCAGGCCCTCGAGGTAGCTTGCCGTGAGCGTGGCGGAGGCGCCGACGCGGTCCACGACCGGCGTGGGTTCCGTGGGTCGCGTACCGCCGCCGCCGAGCGTGACGCCGCAACCGGCGAGGGTTGCGACACCGACGAGGAGGGCAATGCGACGCAGGGCCTCAAGCCGCACGCGCCTGCTCCTTCGTCCGGCCGTCCCTGCCCGCCGGCTGGTTGCCCGGCCAGCGCAGCGGCATCGTGATCCGGAAGTGGGCACCCGGGAAGAGACCGTCGACAATCTGCACATTGCCGCCGTGCGCCGATACGAACTCGAGCACCACGGAAAGACCAATGCCGGTGCCCTTCACGCTGCCGCCCCTTGCGGCCTTGCCCGTATAGAAGGCCTCGAAGATATGGGCGCGCTCCTCGAACGGTATCCCCGGTCCGCAATCGGCCACGTCCATGATGAGCTGGTCGCTCTCCCTGCGGGCGCCCAGGTAGATCGTGCCACCCTTGGGCGAGTACTTGATGGCGTTGGAGAGCAAGTTGTCCAGGATGAGCCTGAGCTTGCCTCGATCGGCAACGAGGGTCACGTCCTCGACCTTCACATCGAGGCGCACGCGCTGGCCGAGGAGCGTCAGCTGCTGGTGCTCGAGGACCTGCTTGATCAGGGGCCGAAGCCGGAACTCGCTCGTCTCCAGGCCCACGCTCGAGGTCTGCCAGGCGCTGAATGACAGCAAGTTCTCGATCAATCGCTGCAATTTAAGCCCATTTTCCCGCAAGATGCCGGTGACTTCGCGCTGGTTGCTGTCCAACTCGCCAACCACCCCGTCCATCAGAAGCTCGGTCCCTTCGCGGATATTGGCAAGCGGTGTCTTGAGCTCGTGAGACATGTGGCGAAGGAAGCGGTTGCGCTCCTGTGCATGGTCCAGCAGCCGGCCGCGCAACCACTCGAGCTGCCGGCCCAGGCGCTCCAGATCGATGGGGCCGGATACCCCGATCGGGTTCGAGAAGTTGCCTCTCCCGAGTTCACTGATCGCGCGGTCGATTTGTCTCAGCGGGCGGCCAATCACCAGCGTCAGTACGAGGATCGCGACGATCGCGAGCGGCAAGAGCAGGGTCGACCACCAGAACAGGCGCCGTTGCGCCTCGAGCGTGCGCTGCTGGATGTCCGCGACCTGGGCGTCGATTTCGATGTTGGTCGACTGCTGCACCCGCTCAGCCTGGGCGGCGAGCTCCGGGAAACGCTCCTTGACGGCGGTATCGATCGCCGCACGCGCCCCCGAGAGAACCTGCGCATCGATGGACTTCTGCAGGGTGCCCATCTCCCTGAGTGCCGCCCGGGCCGCGGGGGAGTGCAGTTGCTGCGCGAGCTGCTCGCGGGTCGATGACAGTTGCACACTCTGCTCGCGGTAGGCGTCGGCCACCTTGGGATCGGCCAGATAGACCTGCAGCGCCGCCGTACGCTCGATGCGGGCGATGCGCGAGATCAGATCCTGGCTGATGCGCGCAGTCACTTTGCCTTCGGAGACCAGCTGGCGGCTACTGTCGGCGAGCGCCCGGATCTGCAAGGCGGCAAGCAGGATGGCCACCAGGAGCGGCACGGCGATGACCGCCAGGCCCAGAAGCATCAGGCCGCTCAAAGACTTGGGACGAAGCCAACCCATGACCGCGATTGTAGCGCGGTGCTTGTGCCAGACCTTGAGAACCGCGTCGACTACCAGGGCTCGGCGAGCAGGCGGCGCTCCCAGGCGAGGGATGAGCCGACGATGCGGTCGAGATCATCGAGCTTGGGTTTCCAGCCGAGGACCTCGCGGATCCGCTCGGCGCGGGCCACGAGCACCGCCGGATCGCCCGCACGGCGTGGCTCCTCGCGGATCGCGAGCTTCTTTCCCGCCACGCGCTCGACGCTCGCGAGCACTTCCCGCACGCTGTAACCGTGTCCGTAACCGCAGTTGAGCGCGACCGAGGCGCCCCCGGCGCGCAGGTAGTCGAGGGCATCCAGGTGCGCGGAGGCCAGATCCTCGACATGGATGTAGTCACGCACGCCCGTACCATCGGGGGTCGGATAGTCGGTGCCGAAGATGCTCACGTGCGGGCGCTTGCCGACGACCACCTCGCACGCGACCTTCACCAGCAGCGTCGCTTGCGGCGTGGATTGACCGATGCGTCCCTGTGAGTCACTGCCGGCAACATTGAAGTAGCGCAGCGCTGCGAAGCGCAGCGGGCTCGCCGCCGCGAGATCGCGCAGGATCCATTCGGACATGAGCTTGGAGGTCCCGTAGGGATTGATCGGCGCGGTCGGGGAGTCCTCGGCCGCGATGCCGCCGGGGGGTGTCCCGTATACTGCCGCCGTGGAGGAGAACACGAAGTGGCGGACACCGGTCTCCACGCAGCACTCGAGCAGGCTGCGCGTGGCGCAGGTGTTATTGCCGTAGTAGGTGAGAGGGTTGCGCACGGACTCGGGCACGATGGTCTTCGCGGCGAAGTGCATGACCGTATCCACGCGATGCTGACGCAGCACATCGAGGATCGCTGCCCGGTCACCCACATTGGCGATCAGCAGCGGCGCAGCGCGCACCGCCTGCCGAAAGCCGCGGGACATGTCGTCGACGACGACGCAGCGCTCGCCACGTGAGAGGAGTCCGAGCAAGACATGGCTGCCGATGTAGCCGGCGCCGCCCGTGATCAATACGCTGCCGCTGTTCATGGTCGAGTCTTGTGCCCTTGTGCAGTAGAGTTTCGAGGACGAATGATAAACAAACGTCACGATCCGGATATGACGGAGTCGCCGCCGCGCGGCACGGCGGCCGCGGACAGGCAGATGCCCTTTGCGCGCTTGAGTCCGCAGGTGGTGCTCGATGCGGCCGCCTCGGTCGGCTTCGACTGCGATGGCAGATTACTGGCGCTCAACAGCTACGAGAATCGCGTGTATCAGCTCGGGATCGACGGCGGTCTGGTCGTGCTCAAGTTCTATCGGCCCGCTCGCTGGAGCGATGCGCAGATCGCGGAGGAGCACGAGTTCACGGCCGAGCTCGCCGCCGCGGAGCTGCCGGTCGCCGCGCCCATCGCGGTCGAGGGCCGCACGCTTTTCCGATTCGACGAATTTCGCTTTGCGGTGTTCACCTACATGCGCGGCCGCCCGCCCGAGCTCGACCAGCCCGAGGCGCGAGCGATGCTCGGACGGGCGCTCGCGCGGCTGCACCGGATCGGGGCCGTGCGTCCGTTTCGGGTACGCGCACGACTCAGCGTCGAGCGCCTGGGGCACGCCGCGCGCGCGGCGGTGCTCGCCAGCGGCCTGGTGCCGCACGGGCTCGAGACGCGCTACGCCCAGGTGGCCGAGCTGCTGCTCGCGCACATCGAGGCCGTCTTCAGCGAGGTCGGAGCGCTGAGCTTCGTCCGCCTGCACGGGGACTGCCACCTGGGTAACCTGCTCTGGAACGAGCACGGACCGGTGTTCGTCGATCTGGACGACTGCATGTCGGGACCGAAGATCCAGGATCTGTGGATGCTGCTCTCCGGTGCCTCGTACGAGCAGCAGCGGCAGTGGGCGGAGCTCATGCGAGGCTACGAGCAGTTCGGCGATTTCGACTTTCGGGAGGTACGGCTCATCGAGCCGTTGCGGGGCCTGCGGATGCTGCATCATGCGGCCTGGGTGGCTCAGCGCTGGTCCGATCCGGCGTTTCCGCGCGCCTTTCCCTGGTTTGGCGAGGCCCGCAATTGGGAGAGCTACGTCACGGATCTCGCGGAGCAGTCGATTACCATCGACAATCAGCCACTCTTGCAGTGAGGGGAGCGAGCGAATGAAGAGCAACTGGATGCCCGCGGCGCCCGCATCGACGCTGATGCTGTGTGTCGTGCTGTCCGGGCTCACGGCCTGTGGCTACTTCGGCAAGGGGCATTCCTCGGCGGCCGCCCCCGCCACGGCGGCCGCACCGACCGCGGCCGGCGCGCCGAGGCCGCAGTCCGACGCCGATATGGTGGCGGCCATGAGCCCCTCGAAGGGGGATGGACACGTCACCTTGAAATTCGCTCTGCGGCAGCACCCCGAGGTCGGTCAGGCGGCCGAGCTCGACCTGCAGGTTACCCCGACCGCGAGCGTCGATCGCGTGACCATCAGCCTGCGTGCCGACGACGGGCTCACGCTCAGCGACGGAGCGCACTGGGATGCCATCGAGCGTCCGGAGGTCGGAGTGCCTTTCGGCCACAGCCTCACGATCGTCCCCAGCCGCGATGGGATCTTCTCGGTCATGGTGACGGTGCTCACCGACACGGAGACCCAGTCGGTGACGCGGGTCTTCGTGATCCCGGTCATCGCAGGAGCGGGGATCGTGGCCGAGGCGATCCGCACGCCGGCGGCATCCGCCAAGGGCACAGAATCGACCCGAGGTCGATGACATAAGCTCTTGAAAACGGGAGGCGGTTCACGTGGGCCGCCGCCATTGCCTTCTATCATGGAAGGCATTCGGATCGCCTCCTTATGTCAAATACGCAATCGGCGTCTCTCGCGACCACCGTCGACGGCGCCGAGCCCGACCCCGGGAGCTCGGCCGCCCCATACGCAACGACGGTCGTGCGCGCCGAAGCCGACTCGAAGAGCACGCTCCCGCTGCATCCCAATCTCCTGAGCCAGCTGAAAGAGCTTCGGCTGCGCACCGGCTCGCCCACGCCCGATCTGGCGGTGCTGCTGCAGCTGATCAGCAGCCACTACGACGCCCTCGATGCCGAGCGCCGCGGCATCGTGCGCTCGATGCAGCTCATGTCCGATGAGGCCCGTGCGCTCGCCTACGACGCGCGCGAGCAGTCCGCGGATCATCTGCAGATCATCGTCGACCACGTGAAGGAGGCCGTGCTCACCGTCGATGAGCGTGGCGTGGTTCAGTCCTTCAACCTCACCGGCCAGAGGATCTTCGGCTACACCGAGGACGAGGCAACCGGCAAGCGACTCGATCTGCTCGTGCCCCAGCTCGGGGACTCCGGCTCGCTCGCGCAGGGCCTGCAGCGCTTGGCGGCCGTGACGGGCGACACGCAGATCGACCTGACGCCGCGGGAGATCTGGGGGCGGCGCAAGTCAGGGGAGGTATTCCCCGCGGAGATCGCCGTCAGTCGCGCCGGCCTTGGCCGCCGCGAGATGTTCGTCGTGTGCCTGCGCGATGTGACCGAGCGCCGGGAGTCCGAGGTCGCGCTGCGCGACAGTGAGACGCGCTATCGGCTGCTGGTCGAGCACGCCCCGGAGGCGATCGTGGTGCTCGATGCGGACACCGGGCGCTTCGTCGATGCCAATCCCAACGCCGAGCGGCTGTTCGGCTACGACCGGGCGACCCTGCTCACGCTCGGCCCGGCCGACTTGAGCCCGGCCGTGCAGCCCGACGGCGCGCCTTCGGATGCGTACCGGCGCGATCGGCTCATGCAGGCGCTCGCCGGCGTGCCGCAGATCCTCGAGTGGCTGCACCGGGATGCCCGCGGCCACCAGTTCGAGTGCGAGGTGCGCCTGCTCGGTGTGCCCTCATCCAGGCTGCGCCTGGTTCGCGGCACCATCGCCGACATCAGCGAGCGTAAGCGACAGGAGCGGCTGGCAGCGGCCGAGCGCGATGTGCTGCAGAAACTTACCGAGGGAGCCCCGCTCCCGGCCGTACTGGACTCGGTCGCACAGCTGATCCGCTCCTCGGATCCCGGCAGCATGGGCTCGGTGAGCCTGCTGGCACCGGGCGGCGAGAGCTTCGCGAGCGTCGTGGCTCCCGAGCTGCCGCAGGCGCTGCGCAGTGAGCTCGAGCGCGCAGGCGTCGGGATCGGCGGCGGCTCGTGCGCGGCGGCGGTCTATCTCGGGCGCCCGGTGCAGGTGCCGGAGATCGCCAAGGATCCTTTCTGGCAGCAGCTGCGTGCCGCGGCCCTCGCCGCCGGGATCAAGGCGGCCTGGTCGACTCCCGTCAAGGCGGCCGACGGCACGGTGATCGGCTCCCTCGGCATCTACCGCCGCGAGCCCGGCCTGCCAAGCGATGCCGAAGCCCGCCTCATCGCACGGGCGGCTCAGCTTGCCGGCATCGCGATCGAGCGGCTGCGGGCGGACGAGGCACTGTCCGCCAGTGAGGCCAAGTTCCGCGGATTGTTCGAGAGCATCGCAGAAGGGGTCTACCAGAGCGGGCGCGACGGGCGGCTGCTGTCGGTCAACCCGGCGCTCGCGCGGATCTTCGGCTACGAGAGTGCCGAGGAGATGTACGCGCTGCCGAGCGTCGCGGCGCTGTACTGGGACGCCTCCGACCGCGCGGCCTTCGTACGGGCGGTGGAATCGCAGGGCGAGCTGCGGGGTGCGGAGTGGCTCATGCGCCGGCGCGACGGCAGCCAGGTGGTGCTGCTCGAGAACGCCCGCGTGATTCGCGATGCGGCCGGCAAGGTCGCAGGCTACGAAGGCTCGATGACCGACATCACCGAGCGCAAGCGGTCCGAGCAGGCGATCTTCGCCGAGAAAGAGCGCGCCCAGGTCACGCTGCAGTCGATCGGCGATGCCGTGATCAGTACCTGTGCCCGCGGCCTCATCGAATATCTCAACCCGGTGGCCGAAGGTCTCACCGGCTGGACGCTGCAGGAGGCGCGTGGGCGCCCGATTCGCGAGGTGCTGAACCTCATCGACGAGGTCACGCGCGCCCCGCTCGGCAACCCTCTGCAGCGCGTGCTCGCGCGCCGCGACATGGCACCGGCGACCGATCATCCCGTGCTCGTCACGCGCTCCGGACAGGAAGTCGCGATCCTCGAGACCGCAGCGCCCATCTGCGACCGCCAGGGTCGGATCATCGGCGCCGTCATCGTCTTCCACGATGTGACCAAGGAGCGCCGCCTGCAGCGGGCGCTGTCCTATCAGGCGAGCCACGATGCGCTCACCGGTCTCATCAACCGCCGCGAGTTCGACGCACGGCTGCACACCGCGGTGACGAGCGCGCAGCGCGGCGAGTGCCAGTACGCGCTGCTGTACATCGATCTCGATCAGTTCAAGGTCGTGAACGACACCTGTGGCCACCAGGCCGGCGACCGCCTGATGCGCGACATCACCGGATTGCTGCAGGCGCGCGTACGTGCCTCGGATACCATCGCGCGCCTGGGCGGAGATGAGTTCGGAATCCTGCTGGAGGGAGCCGCGCCCGATCAGGCGCGCCAGATCGCGGACGGTGTGCGGCAGGCCATCCACAGCTACCGTTTCGTGTGGGGAGCGACCACGCTGTCGGTGGGCGCGAGCATCGGTGTGGTGGAGATCAAGCGCAGCACCGAGAGCGTCGCGGCCGTCATGAGCGCTGCCGACATCGCCTGCTACGCCGCCAAGGACGGTGGTCGCAACCGCATCCACGTCTACGACGCAAGCGGTGCCTCCGACCGTCATCGCGAGATGTACTGGGCGGCGCGGATCACCCGCGCGACGGAGGAGAATCGTCTCGAGCTCTTCTTCCAGCCGATCGTGCCGATCGGTGCGGCGAGCGTTGGGGACTTCCACGAGCTCACGGTGCGCCTGCGCGACGGCGACGGACGGCTGGTCGCGCCGAGTGAGTTCATACCCGCCGCCGAGCGCTACAACGTCATGCCGGCGATCGACCGCTGGGTCGTGACGCAGGCGCTCGAGCTGCTGCGCGCGCGGCCCACGGGACAGCCCGCCGCGCTCCTGCTCGCGGTAAACCTGTCCGGCACCTCGCTCAATGACCAGGGGTTCCTCGAGTTCCTGATGCAGCAGGCGGGCGACCCGGCGGTGGCGCGCAGCCTGTGCTTCGAGATCACCGAGACCGCCGCCGTCACCAACCTGTCCAACGCGATCTATTTCATGCGCGAGCTGCAGGCGCGCGGCTGCAAGTTCTCCCTCGATGACTTCGGCAGCGGCGTGTCATCGTTCATGTACCTGCGGACCCTGCCCGTGGACTTCCTCAAGATCGACGGCCAGTTCATCAGTCAGGTGGCGACCGACCCGATCGACCGCAGCATGGTGGAGGCGATCAGCAAGATCGGCCGCGCGCTCGGCATCCATACCGTCGCCGAGTGCGTCGAGTCGCAGGACGTGCTCGAGGAGCTGAAGCGCATCGGCGTGGACTTCGTCCAGGGGTTCCACATGGCCCGCCCCCGTCCGCTCGCCGAGCTCGGACTGCCCGCGCAAGCTGCGCCGCCCCCGGGTACACTGGTGCGGTGAGCGCGGGTGAGCCTTCCTTTACCGTCGGAATCGAAGAAGAATACCTGCTGGTCGATCGCGACACCCGCGACCTGAGCGCCGATCCCCCCGCACAGCTGCTGCGCGAGTGCACCGAGCGCGGCGCAGGTCAGGTGAGTCCGCAGTTCCTGCGCTCGCAACTACAGGTTGCGACGCGCGTCTGCCGCACCCTCGCCGATGCGCGTGCCGACCTCGCCGAGCTGCGCTCGCTGGTCGCGGACGTGAGCCACGACTTCGGGCTCGCCCCGATCGCGGCCTCGACCCATCCCTTCGCCCGTGCCCGCCAGCAGAAACCGACCGATCGCACCGAGTTCACGGCGCTGGCGCGCGAAATGCAGGCGGCCGCGCGCCGCATGATGATCTGCAGCATGCACGTGCATGTTGGGATCGGCGACCCCGACCTGCGCATCGACCTGATGAATCAATTCTCGTACTTCCTGCCGCACCTGCTCGCGCTGTCGTGCTCCTCGCCGTTCTGGGAGGGCGAGGACACCGGCTTCAAGTCATTCCGCTCCTGCATCTTCAGCGGCCTGCCCCGGACCGGCTTGCCGGAGCGCTTCGCAAGCCACGATGACTTCCGGCGGCAGATCGACCTGCTGATCGCGAGCGGCCTGATCGAGGATGCGAGCAAGATCTGGTGGGATGTGCGACCGAGCCCGCGCCACCCGACGCTCGAGGCGCGGATCATGGACTGCTGCACCAGCATCGACGATGCCGTGTGCATCGCGGCGCTGGTTGCGACGCTGCTGCGCACGCTCTATCGGCTGCGCAGCGCCAACCGCAGCTGGCGCTGCTACTCCAACCTGTTGCTTGCCGAGAATCGCTGGCGCGCGCTGCGCTACAGCTACGACGAACGTCTGCTCGACCTCGGCCGCGGTGAGCTCGTGGAGTTCCCGCAGTTGCTCGAGGAGCTGCTGGAACTCGTGGGCGAGGATGCCGCGGCGCTCGATTGTGTGACCGAGGTCGAGCACGCGCGCACGATCCTCGCCCGCGGTACGAGCGCGCATCGCCAGCTCGCGATCCGCACCGCCGCGCGTGCCCGCGGGGCGAGCGAACGCGAGGCTCTGGAGGCCGTGGTCTCCTTCCTCGTGACGGAGACGGCGGCGGGCTTGAGTCAGGGACGCGGCGCGAAGGAGGCGCGGGGTGATCAGGATCACGGCGTTCAGGTGGGTACCTGAGTTCGCACGCGGTCAGGCGCGCGATCCGCGGGCGCGCTGGGCGCTGGAGGCGGCGGGTTACCCCACCGCACGCGCTGGCTGGAGCCGGGCGAGCAGGACAAGTCCGGCGCGATCGTGCTCGCTGACCTCAGGAGCGCCGCCGGACGCTCAGCCGGCCTCGGTGGCACATACGAACAGGTGTGCGGGTGGCAGATTGCGGGTCTCGCGGCCCCGCGTGACGTAGCGGAAGGTCTCCTGCAGCTGCGGCAGGACCCGACTGGTGAATTGATAGACCAGGAAGCGGCCGCCAGGCTCGAGCGCGGCGCGACTCTTGGAGACGATGTCCGCACGCACGGGCTCCGGCATGCTGCCCAGGGGGATGCCGGAGATGATGTAGCTCGCCCCCGGGAAGCCGAGGCGGGTGAGCACCGCCTCGACCTGGGCGGCCGAATCATGCACCAGATGCAGCCGGGAGTCGGGCAGGGCACTGCGCAGGAAGCGCACGAAGGCCTTGTTGGTCTCGATCGCAATGAGGTGCGCATCGGGACGCATGCGCCGCAGAATCTCCTCCGTGAGTGTTCCAACGCCGGGTCCGTATTCGACGATGACCCGCGCCCGTTCCCAGTCGATGGGGCGCAGCACCTCGTTCACTAGAAAGCGCGAGCTCGGGATGATCGAGCCGAGCATCATCGGGTGGCGGAAGAAATTGAGCGCGAAGAGCACCCTCTCCGTCGCGCGTGATCGTGTGACTTCCGGCATGGTGTCTCTCACAAGCGGGCGCCGCGGCTGGCTTTGATACTGTACCATGCTGCGCGCACGAGCGCCGGCCCCCGCCCCCCGAACAAGCGCGCGCATGGACATCTTTGTCTGGAAGCAGTTGCTGAAGAATCTGGTGCTGCCGCCGGCCGGCCCGCTGCTCGCGGCGTTTGCGGGACTGGCATTGAGCCGCACGGCTCGCACCCGCAAAGCGGGGGCCCTGCTGTGCGTGGCTGCGCTCGCCGCCTTGTGGCTGCTCGCGACCCCGCTGGTCGCCGACGCTCTGGAGCGGCTCGTGCAGCGCTATCCGCCGCTGGATCTGAGCCGCCCCGTTGCTGCGCAGGCGGTCGTGATCCTCGCGGGCGGCGTACACGTCAATGCGCCGGAGTACGGCACCTCCGCTCCGAGCCCCACGACGCTCGCGCGCCTGGTGTATGGCGCGCGCGTGGCACGCGCGACCGCGCTGCCGGTGCTGGTGTCCGGCAGCCACTACGAGGCGCAGTCCATGGACTACATCCTGCGTAGGGATCTCGGCGTAATCCCCCGATGGGTCGAGAATCGCTCGCGCGACACGCGCCAGAACGCGCAGATGTCCGCGGCCATTCTCCTCAGGGAGCGCATCCGCTCGGTCGTGCTCGTCACCTCCGCGGCGCACATGCAGCGCGCCATGCATGAGTTCGCGGAGGCCGGCCTGCAGCCGGTTGCCGCCCCTACGGAGCTGTGGACACGAACCGAGCATGGGGTCATCGCCTTGGTGCCAAGCTCCCCCGCGCTCGCGCGCTCGCAGCGCGCGCTGTACGAGGCCCTCGGCCTGGCGGCGCGGGCCCTGAGCCTCGGACATGCGCGGGTGCCGCTCAACCGGACAGCCCCGTCCAGCGCGAGCTCATCTGCCACAGCGCCTCCTGCTGAGTGATGTCATAGGCGCGCGGGGCGGCGCGCTGCTCGAGCTGATGCTCGTCGAAGTAGCGACCGCTCAGGGCGGCGACCTCTGCGGCGAGCGCCAGGTGCAGCGTCGTGCGCGCACCGCGCTCCGCATCGATGATGTTGCGCCGGATGAGCGGACGGATCAGCTCCAGCCAGCGCGGCAGCAGGTTGGTGCGAACGACCCCGGGGTGCAGGCAGTTGGCCGTGATGCCCGTGCCGGCAAGCCGCCGGGCGAGGGCGAACGCGTGCATGACGTTGGCGAGCTTGGAGCGCGCATAGGCTGCCGTCGACCGAAAGGGTGCCTGGGGATTCGGGATGGCTTCGAGGTCGAGCCGGGCCCGATAGTGCACGCGCGAGGCGACGTTGATGATGCGCGCCGGGGCCTCGAGCCGGTCCAGCAGCAGCGCGGTGAGCAGAAACGGTCCCAGATGATTGGTTGCGAAGGCAAGCTCGAAGCCATCCGGTGAGCTGCGGTGGCGGGTCGGGGCGATGCCGGCGTTGTTGATGAGGAGCCCGATCGGGCCGATGCTCGAGCGCACCGCCGCAGCGCACGCCCGCACGCTCGCGAGAAGCGCCAGGTCACAGTGCACCACGCCGACACGCGCCGCTGGTGAGTGCCCGAGGATCTGCGCGCGGACCTGCTCGCCCCGGGCGATGTCCCGGCACAGCATCACCACCTGCCGCCCGGCGCGGGCGAGCGCGTGCGCCGTGACCTCCCCGATACCATGGGTCGTACCGGTGATCACGGCGACATCGCTCATGGGCGTCTCAAGGCTCGATGCGCAGCAGCGGCTGCCCGACACGCACGATGCTGCCCTGATGCAGGTCATCGCACAGCGTCACGCCCTCGGGCGCGAACGCGATGATGGTGGAGCCATGCTGAAACCAGCCCATCTCCTCGCCCTTCGTGAGCTGCGCGTTGCAGGGAATGATGTTCGGACCGCGGTAGCGCAGATGCAGCAGCACATCGAGGAAGTGCAGACGGATGCTCGCCACCAGGATGGCCGCGACCGGCACCAGGGTCACGACGTGCTCGGTGGGGATCAGTCGCAGCCGGATGATGGCGCGCTCGTTCTTGCAGAATAGGCGCTCGATGCGCTTCAGCGCGATCGGATTGACGTTCCAGGTGTCCCCGGAGACGTACACGACGCGCTCGACACGGCAGTCGTACGGCGCATGAAACCGATGGTACATTCCGGCCGTCAGGCGCAGCGTCACGTACGAGCCGTTCAGGTAGCTGCGTACCGCCTCCTGATCGCCGAGCAGGTCCATGAGGGTGTAGCCGAAGCCCTTCGCCTGCAGCAGCGAGCCGGCCGCCACGCGGCCCGAGGCGCCGATGATGCCGTCGGAGGGGCTCACCAGCACCGCCGGGTCGGGGTCGATGCGGCGCGCACCTTCTTTGAGCTCGCGCGTGAAACACTCATGGAGGCTGCGGAACTTGGTCGTCCGCGCCTCGCTCAGGTCGAGGTCGCAGAACAGGCGCCACAGCGCGATGCAGGCTCCGCGCACGAGCGGCTGTTCGACCTGGCTCAGCCACCCGACGAACAGGGTCAGCCAGCGTCGCGGCACGCGGTTGGTGAGCAGAAAGTTGATGTTCTCCTGCCGCGCGACTCGCGTCACAACCCGTCGCACAGCCCGCAGTGCACGTAGCGTCATGGGATCGTCATTCAAATGCAATACTTTGCCGCGGTCGCAATCATGTGAGTAGCGCGATGCTCGACTATCTCGAATATCTCCTCGCCGCCGTGGCCCTCGCCGTCGTGCTGCGCCTGGCGTACCTGCGTCTTGCGCTGTCGCGGGCCAAGCATCGCTCCCTGGCCGGGCACGCCCGCATCGCACGCTGGCTCGCGGCGCGCATGCCGTTCTACGAGTACGACGAGAGCCGCTTCTTCAGCGCGGACGATGCGCCCGAGACGATCGCGGCGGCCCGGCGTGCCGCGTTCCAGCGCCTGGCGGCCCTCTTTGCGCAGCGCTTTGCAAAGACGGCGGCGCTGACCGCGGAGGTGCGCGGGTCCGTGTCCGATCTGCAGTTCACCTCGCGCTATCGCGTGCCGTTTCAATTCAGTCGCATCGTGCGCGAGCAGCTCAAGATCGGCACGTTTCTCGAGTCCTCGAGTGGCCCTACGGTGACCGATCTCGACGGCAACCGCTTCTACGACCTGACCGGCTCCTACGGCGTCAATCTGTTCGGGTACGACTTCTACAAGGACTGCATCGCCAAGGGCAGTGCACGCGTCATGGCACTCGGCCCGGTGCTTGGCGCCTACCATCCGGTGCTGGCCGAGAATGTGCGCCGTCTGCGCGCGATCTCCGGTCTCGACGAGGTCTCCTTCCACATGTCGGGTACCGAGGCCGTGATGCAGGCGGTGCGGCTCGCCCGCTACCACACCAAGCGACGCTGCCTGGTGCGCTTCTGCGGGGCCTACCACGGCTGGTGGGGAGACGTGCAGCCGGGCATCGGCAATCCGGTGACGGCGCGCGATACCTACACCCTGAAGGACATGGACGAGACCTCGCTTCGCGTGCTCGCAATGCGCGACGACATCGCCTGCGTGCTCGTGAACCCGCTGCAGGCCCTGCACCCGAATGCCAACGCGCCGAACGACAACATGCTGTTCGATAGCGCCCGCCGGGCGCATTTCGATCGCGCGGCCTACGCGCGCTGGCTCTCTCGCCTGCGCGAGGTGTGCAGCAAGCGGCGCATCGTGCTGATCTTCGATGAGGTGTTCGTCGGCTTCCGGCTCGCGCTCGGCGGCGCGCAGGAGTATTTCGGCGTGCGTGCCGACCTCGTGACCTACGGCAAGAGCCTGGGCGGCGGATTGCCGGTCGGTGTGGTGTGCGGCCGGCACGAACTGATGCAGCGCTTTCGCGAGGATCATCCCGCGGACGTATGCTTCGCGCGCGGCACGTTCAATTCGCACCCGTACGTCATGGGGGCGATGAGCGAGTTCCTGACGCGCCTCGAGAGCGAGCCGCTCCGCGCCCTCTACCGGGATCTGGATGCGCGCTGGAACGCACGCGCGCAGGCACTCAACGAGCGGCTGCGGAAGGCGGAGCTGCCTGTTCAAGTCGCCAATCTCTCTTCAATCTGGACCGTGAGCTATACGCGGCCATCGCGCTACAACTGGATGTTGCAGTACTACCTGCGCGCGGAAGGTCTGGCGCTTTCCTGGGTGGGCACCGGCCGGCTGATCTTCAGCCTCGACTACACCGATGCCGACTTCGCCGAGGTCGCCGACCGGTTCGTGGCGGCGGCCTCGGCGATGCAGCGCGACGGCTGGTGGTGGCCGGGCGAGCGCCTGAGCAACCGCGCCATCAAGCGACAGGTCCGCCGCGAGACTCTTCAGGCGCTGTGGGGCTCCCCCATCGGATCGATGAGCTCGCCGCGCAGCAGATACAGCGGCGCACGGTAGTACAGCATCACGTCGTGGAACGGATCGGTGATGATCTTGGTGCACCAGACGATCGCGGTCCGCAGGTTCTGCTGGATGGTCAGCTGCCCCATGCGGAACAGCAGCGCGCCGAAGCCCAGGGCGAGCCACACCTGACCCACGTGGCGTACGAACACCGCGCTCGAGGTGGGGCGCAGGAAGATGCCGAACAGCGTTGGGTCGAGCCACAGCAGGGCGGGCGCGAGCGCCCAGATCGACAGCAGCACTACCTTGCGGTGCAGGTTGTAGCCCACCTTGATCTCTTCCTTGTGCTCATGGGTGGCCTGGTTCACCTCGTCGTACCCCTTCGGCTCGAAGAAGAAGTGCCCGACTTGACGGCTGACCATCGCGAGCAGCCAGCCGACCAGTGCGGCGGCCGCCGGATTGGTGAAGACCAGGACGTACGAGGTCAGGAAACACAGCGCGCTCACCAGGTGGAGCGACTGGTTGATGCGACTGTGATGGTAGTAGCGATGATCGTCCCACCGCTGGGTCTGAAGCGCTTGCCAGAAGCTTTCCATTCGCGTTCCTCGTTCATAGTGCCGTGAGACACCGGCATGAAGCAGATATAGCAGAATATTTACGGGAACATGACAGCCTCGCGGAACCGTGATGCTCCGCAAAATACTGCCGCCGCGGTCATCGGATCGTCACAGGCGCACGTGACCATGCCCGCGGGACGCCGTCGCAGCGCGAGGGTGGGCATGGCACGAGCGGACGAGAGTCACCGCGCATGAGAATCATGATCGTCACTGACGCCTGGTATCCGCAGACCAACGGCGTCGTCAGCACGCTCGCTCAGACGGCCGCCTGTCTCGGCCGCTTCGGGCACGAAATCACGGTCATCGGTCCGCGGGAATTCCGCTCCATTGCCTGTCCGACCTATCCGGAGATTCGTCTCGCGCTCTTCCCGTACGGCGAGCTCGCGCGCCGCATCGCGGCGTTCGATCCGCAGGCACTGCACATCGCGACCGAAGGCCCGCTCGGACTTGCCGCACGCCGTTACTGCGTGCGCCACGGGCTGCAGTTCACCACCTCGTACCACACGCAGTTTCCGCAGTATCTACGCTCGCGCTGGCCGATTCCCCTCGCGCTGTCGTACCGCGCGCTGCGCTGGTTCCACGGGGCCGGACGCGCCTGCATGGTGAGTACCAATGCCGTGCAGTCGCAGCTCGCGGCGCGCGGCTTCCGCCGCATCGTGCGCTGGCAGCGCGGCGTCGACACCGAGCTATTCCGCCCGCGGCCGAAGCAGTTCCTGGATCTGCCGCGGCCGATCGCCGCCTATGTGGGGCGCCTTGCGGTGGAGAAGAACGTGGATGCGTTTCTGGCGATGCCCTGGCCCGGGAGCAAGCTCGTGATCGGTGACGGTCCCGAGCGCGCGCGTCTGCAGCAGCAGTATCCGCGGGCCCTGTTCGCCGGCTTCCGCTTCGGCGAGGATCTCGCGCAGCACCTCGCGGCGGCCGACGTAATGGTATTTCCGAGCCGCACCGACACCTTCGGCCTCGTCAATCTCGAGGCCATGGCGTGCGGCGTACCGGTCGCGGCCTTCCCCGTCACCGGGCCCATCGATGTGATCGACGATGGGGTCACCGGCGCGCTCGATCAGGATCTCTCGCGCGCCGCGCTGCGTGCGCTCGAGCTCAGCCCGCAGGCCTGTCGCGAGCGGGCATTGCGCTCGGGCTGGGACATGAGCACACGGGAGTTCGAGAGCAATCTGGTCGATTGCCGGGCGAGCGCCGCCGCCGGGGCTGGCCGCGTCACGCGGGTGCGCGAGTCGCGGCGCCTGGCAACCCCCGAGTAGCCGCTCTACACTCGGTCCGACCGACCGGGGGTGGCGTTGGCGAAACTCAAGCTGTCGATTGCCGTGGGCGATTACGATCGCACCCGGCCGCTTGCCGATGGCACGGTGCCCATCGATGGCGTTGCGCCGCGCTTTCTGCTCCTGCCGCCCGAGGAGATGTTCTTCCGTGCCTTCCGGCACAGCGATTTCGACGTGTGCGAGCTGTCCCTCAGCAGCTTTGCCGTGCGCACGGCGCGCGGCGACAACCCGTACGCGGGCATCCCGGTGTTTCCGTCGCGTGCCTTCCGTCACAGCTCGATCATCGTGCGCACGGATCGAGTCAAACGACCTGCGGACCTGAAGGGCAAACGCCTCGGCACTCCCGAGTACCAGCTGACCGCCTGCGTTTGGGCGCGTGCGCTGCTTGCCGAGGAGTGCGGGATCGAGCCTGCGGATGTCACCTGGGTTCGCGGCGGCATGGAGCAGCCGGGCCGCATCGAGAAGATCGATCTCGCGCTGCCCGAGGGCGTGCGGCTCGAGGATGCGCCCGGCGACCGCACACTGTCGGCGATGCTCGCATCGGGCGAGCTCGATGGACTCATCGGTCCGCGCCTGCCGTCCTCGTTCGCCGATCCGCGGGCGCAGCTCGGTTGGCTGTTCGCAAGCCCGGCCGAGGCCGCGAGCGACTACTTCCGGCGCACGCGCATCTTTCCGATCATGCATCTGATCGGCGTGCGCGCGCGGCTCGCGGAGCGCCATCCGTGGCTGCCGGCGACGCTGCTGAAGGCATTCACGCTCGCCAAGGCACGTGCACTCGAGCAGCTGGCGGACACGTCAGCCGCGAAGGTCACGCTGCCCTTCGTCGAGGAGCAGCTGCAGGCGGCCCGGGCGCTGATGGGGACGGACTTCTGGTCCTACGGCTTCGATGCGGTGAATCGCGCGGTGCTCGAGAGATTCCTGGCGCACCACCATGCCCAGGGTCTGTCCGCGCGCAAGGTGGCGGCCGCCGAGCTGTTTCATCCGGCGGCCCTCGAGCTGTACCGAATCTAGTCGCCGCCCTCGTAGGTGATCTCGGCCTCGATCGCAGCCCACATCGCCGGGGCGATCGGCCGCTGCATTTCCTCGTACAGATGGCCGGCGAGCCCGGCGCAACGCGCTGTCAGCACGATGCCGCGCACGGCGGCGCTTGGAATGCCCGCTTCGCCGAGCGCTCCGGCGATGGCCGCGCTCACGTTGGTGATGAGACTCTTCTTCAGTGCGCTCGCCAGTGCGCGCTCGAGGATCGCGAGCGCCTCGAGATGCTGGCCGCCGGTGCCGGCAGTGCGCGCGATCTCGAGCAGACGCGGCACGCGCGGGTCACCGGCCGTGTGGGTCGGGTGCCCGAACCCCGGTACAGGCTGCTGGCGCTCGCGATGCTCGCGCACCAGCTGCAGCGCGAGCTCTCCACGCTGATCGGCCGGCGCGCTCACCAGCCGATCGAGCAGCTTGGCGCAGGCGCTCGCCGTTCCGGCAAAGCGGTCGCCGACGCCGAGGAGGCCCGCGGCGATGGCGCCCTGCACCGACTCGGGCGCGCCGAACTGGGTGAGGCGAGTCACGATGGCTGAGGGCGTCAGCCCATGCTCCATGATGGTCACGAGCACGGCATCGAGGATGCGCGTCTGCTGCGCGAGCGGGGCATGGCCCGTCAGCTGCAGGAAGATCATTTCGCTGAAGGTGAGCTTGCCCATCAGCTCCGTGACGAGGTTCCTGCCGCGCACGCCGATGTGATTGGATCCAACGCTCGCGATCCTGGTCGTTTTGTGCTCAGCCCCCATCGTCGGTCTCCTTCGCAGAAACTCCACCCGCGCAGCCGGCAGATCTTGACATGCTGCCTGACCGCAAGAGAATACCGTTGCGGATCATGACCTTGAGCCTACACTGTCGAAGCCCCTCGATGCGCAGCGCCGTCGCGCTCGCGTGGGCGCTGCTCTCGCTCGCCGCGTGCGCCGCTCAAGTTCCCGTCGCCGTCCCGCCGCCGGCTGTGGATAACTCCAAGGCGGCGGGCCCGCTGCAGACCGCGGTCCTCGCCGGCGGATGCTTCTGGGGCGTGCAGGGCGTGTTCGAGCATCTGACCGGCGTGCGCCGCGTCGTGGCGGGCTACTCGGGCGGGCCGAAGCACACGGCCGACTACGAGAGCGTGAGCACCGGACGCACCGGGCACGCCGAGTCGGTGCAGATCACCTTCGACCCGGCGCAGGTCTCCTATGGGCAGATCCTGCAGGTGTTCTTCTCGGTTGCGCACGACCCCACGGAGCTCAATCGTCAGGGCCCGGACCGGGGCACACAGTACCGCTCCGCGATCTTCTTCGCCGACGAGATGCAGCGCAGAATCGCGCAAGGCTACATCGCGCAACTCGACCGGGCGGGCGCCTACCCTGCACCGATCGTCACAAGCGTCGAGCCGCTCACCGGCTTCTATCAGGCCGAGAGCTATCATCAGGATTATCTGCTGAGGCATCCGAGCGACCCCTACATCGCCTACAACGATCTGCCGAAGGTCCGCGCCTTCGAGCGGGCGCTGCCCGAGCTGTACCGGCCCAAGGCCGTTACGGTGGCCCTGCTGCTGCCGCGCTAGTGATGCAGCAGCTGCTCGGTGATGTAGCCGGCCACGTCGGCGAGGTCCTCGGGAGCGAGCACGCCTCGGAACGAGGGCATATCGCGCCGTCCCGTGGTCGCGATCGAGACGATATCCGCGTTGGTCAGGCTCGGCTTGAGCGCAGCGCCCTCGCCATGCGCACCCTCGCCCTTGGTGCCATGACAGGGGACGCAGTTCGCGCCGTAGAGTCGCTTGCCGTGCGCGGGATCGAGATTGACGTCGACCGGCGCCGGTACGGCCGGGGCGGCGGTCCCGGCGCTGGCGCCGAGGTCCGCGGATGCAGCGCCGGCGGGGAGCGAGTTCACGGTGCCGTGCAGCGAGAACAACCACACGCCATCGCCGCGCCGCCCGGGTGAGTACCGCGTGCCTGCGGCGAGCACCGCCACGTACTCCGTGCCCCGATAGCTGAAGACGCTCGCGGGAGCGGCGATCGGGGCATCCGTCTGGAACTCCCACAACGACTTGCCGTCGCGCTTGTCGTAGGCGATCAGGCGACCATCGTTGCGGCCCATGAAAAGCAAGCCGCCGGCCGTGTTCACCGAGCCGCTGCTGCAGCCATCGCTCCACTGACGGCGCCATGCCAGACGGTTGGTGGTGACATCGAGTGCGGCCACGATGCCCCGGCGCACGACGTCGACGCGCCCGAACGAGCCGCCGATGAAGTGCTCGCCGATCGGCGGCGGAGCGAACGCCGCGCCGCTGCGAGTGAGCAGCCCCATCATGTCGTTGGCACAGACGAAGAGCAGATGAGTGGTGGGATCGTAGGAGCTCGGAGGCCAGTTGACGCCCGCGAGCGGCTTGTACACCACCGGGTGCTCGTCGAAGGGCGTGAACGTGCGCCCCTCGTTCACCAGATCGTAGCCCTCGGGAGCCACATCGACCTCGTGCGGCACTACGTCATCGCCCAGGGGAATGGGCTGGGTGCGCGCGGTCTTCTGCGTCGCGCTCTGCGGTACCGGCCGCTCGATGACCCCGACGAGCGGCTTGCCGTTGGTACGATCGAGAATGTAGACGTAGCCGCTCTTGTTGGCCTGCGCGAGCCCCTTGCGCATGCGGCCGCCGACCTTCGCGTCGAAGAGCACGACGGGGTTGGGCGCGCCGTAGTCCCAGATGTCGTGATGCGATTCCTGGAAGTGCCAGCGATAGCGCCCGGTCTTCACATCGAGCGCGATGACCGAGGAGCTGAACAGGTTGTCCCCGGCGCGCACCGCGCCGTTGAGATCGGGCGTGGGGTTGTCGGTCGAGAAGATGATCAGCCCGAGCTCCGGATCGACCGTGGGCGTCTGCCAGATCGAGGCGCCCCCGTACTTCCACACCTCGTTATCGCTCGGCCAGCTCTCGTGACCCGGCTCACCCGGCGCGGGAATCGTGTGATAGACCCAGCGCAGCGCGCCGGTCGAGGCATCGTAGGCGCTCAGGCGGCCGCGCACGCCCATCTCCCCGCCCGCGTGGCCCACGATGACCATGCCCTCGTAGTACAGCGGCGCGGCGGTGATCGAGTAGCCTCCCTCCTTGAGCGTCGCGGTCTGCACTGACCACACCACCGTGCCCGTGCGCTGGTCGAGCGCGACCAGCTTGCTGTCGAGCTGTCCGACGAACACCTTGCCCGCGCCGAGTCCCACCCCGCGGCTCACCCAGCCGCAGCAGACGGCGACGTCATCGGGATTGAGGTGTGCCTCGTACTCCCACAGCACCTGCCCGGTGGCGATGCTGATGGCGAACACGTCATCGTTGCCCGTGATCGCGTAGATCGTGCCCTCGTACGCGAGCAGCTGCCCCTGGCCCGAGTGCTTGCGGTCCAGCCCCGAGCCCCGGAGCGATGCGCGCCAGACTCCCTTCAATCCCGAGACGGTGCCGCGGTTGATTTCCTCGAGCGGCGAGTAGCGCTGGTTGAAGAGGTTGCCGCCGTTGGTGGGCCAGCCCTCGCGCGGTGCCGCAACGAGATCGCGCGCCGTGAATGCCGGCGCTGCGGTGATCTCGGCGCCGGCGCCTGGGGCTGCGTGAACGGGCGGGCTCGGAATCGCGGCCAGCAGGCTCGCGACAGCAAGCGGGGTTCTCATCGAGGCGATCATACGCCTCGTTGACCGCCGCACGAGCATTGCCGCATCATGGTCCGCAAACAAGAAGTCCACGTCGCGGACATCAGCCGGCGCACAATCACGGGCACACACGCCAAGAGGGGGCAACGTGTCGAACGACAAGAGCTGGGACTCCTCGTACGAGTTCAAGATCATGCTCATGCTGAGCATCGCCTTCGGGCTGGTGGGGCTCGATCGCTTCATTCTGCCGCCGCTCTTTGGCCTCAAATCGAGCACCATGGCGAGGGACCTGGGCCTCAACTATCAGGACCTCGGCAATCTGGTCAGCATCCTGGCGGTCTGCTGGGGCGCCTGCGCCGTCATCTTCGGCATGGTGGCCGACCGGCTCGGGCGCCGCACCGTGCTGGTGCCGGCGATCGTTGCGTTCTCGCTGCTGTCGGTCTTCAGCGGCCTGGCGACCGGACTGGTGAGTCTGCTGCTCGTGCGCGCCCTGATGGGCGTCGCCGAAGGGCCGGTCGCCTCGACGGGCGTGGCTGTCGCGGTCGATGCCTCGCACCCCAGGCGCCGCGGCATGAACAACGGGATCTTCCAGTGCACGATCTCCCTGTTCGGCAACGGCTTCGGGCCGATCATCGCCGCGCAGCTGCTTGCGATTGCAACCTGGCGGCACGTGTTCTTCATCGTGGGATTGCCGGGGCTGATCGTCGCGTTTCTCATGTGGTTCATCGTCCGCGAGCCCGCCAAGCTTGCGAGCGAGCGCGGCGCCGGCGCCCCGCAGCGCGCGCCGCTGTCGCAGATCTTCAAGCACCGCAATCTGCCGCTCGCGATGCTCACTCTGATGTGCGCGATGACCGGCATCTTCGTGCTCGGCGCGATGATGCCGAGCTATCTGGTCGACTACCTGAAACTCTCCGACTCACAGGCCGCAGTCATCAGCTCGGCCATCGGCTTTGGCGGGGCGCTCGGCCAGTTCGGCCTGCTGACGGTGTCCGACTTCATCGGACGCCGCCTGGCCACCATCGCCTCGTTCGTGATTGCCGCCGTGTTCCTGTGGATCTTCATTCACACCGGCCCGAACTTCCCGCTGCTGTTCGGTCTGCTGTTCGTCGCGGCGATGTTCAACTTCGGCGCGCTCGCCATCCTCGCCGGACCCGTTGGCGCAGAGGCGGCGCCCGCCGGTCTCGTCGCCTCCGCCTCGGGCCTCGTGATCGGAGCAGGGGAGATCTTCGGTGGCGGCGTCGCGCCCTTCGTCGCGGGAGGGATCGCGCAGCGCCAGGGCATCCAGTACACGCTGGTCTTCGCTCTGTGCGGACAGATCGTGGGACTGGTGCTGGCGCTGTTCCTGCAGGAGACCGCGCCGCGCCGCGCAAAGAGCGCCGCGCGCGGAGTGGTATCGGAGCTGGACCAGGCCGCTTAACCCGTCGGGCTCGCCACGCGCAGCACGACTTTGCCGATGAACTGACTGGCCTGCATGTACTTGAGGGCGGCCTCGTAGTCCTCGAAGGCAAACGTGCGGTCGATCACCGGGTGCAGGTGGTGTGCGCTGATGAACGCGTTCATGCGCGCGAAATCCGCGCGCGAGCCGACGAAGATGCCCTGGGCGCGCGCCACGCGCAGCAGAATCCCCTCCGCCGGGAGCTGTCCGTCATAGCCGGACAGGCCCCCGACGAGCGAGAGTGTGCCGAGGAAGGCGAGGCTCTTCACCGACTGCTCGAGAGTGCTCTTGCCGCCTACGTCCACGATCAGGTCGGCGCCGTGACCGTGCGTGAGCTCGAGCACGCGCTGGCTCCACTGCGGTGTGTCGCGATAGTTGATCCCCTCGCACGGGGCGATCCTCTGTACGCGCTTGAGCTTGTCGTCCGCGCTGCTCGTCAGGAGGATGCGGGCACCTGCGGCAGCGGCGAACTGCAGCGCAAAGATCGAGACTCCGCCCGTGCCCTGGATGAGGACGATCTGGCCGCGGTGCACGTGCTGGCCGATCGTCGCGGACCAGCCCGTGAGGCCTGCGGTGGGAAGCGTGGAGGCTTCCTCGTACGTGAGGCCCTCGGGGGCCGGCATGAGGCTGGTATCCTCGAGCACGACGTAGTCACCGAGCACGCCGTCGACGGAATCGCCGAGTGCCGCATGGAGCCGTTCCTCGCTCGGCGGCCCATCCACCCAGTTCTTGAAGTAGGTGCTCGTCACGCGCATCCCAGGGCGGACGAAGGTGACCGCGCTGCCGACCGCTAGCACATCGCCCGCGGCATCGGAGGCGACCTGCAGGCCCGAGAAGTCGTGGGGCGATTGGAAGGCCGGCTCGAGTGCCTCGAGATCACCGCGATTCAAGGCGACGGCGCGGACGCGGATCAGCACCTGATGTGCGCCGATGGGCGGGATGGTGGCCTCGACCAGCTTCCAGCGATAGCCTCCCGGCTCGCGCCGCTCGAGCACGATCTTGCGCGTGGTGGCGGCGGTCACGGCTGCGTGCTCGGCCGCACCGGAGGGGGCGACCTGCGTGCCGAGCGGCAGCAGGGCTGCGAGCGCCACCCAAGGATGCGCGCGCGGGCCGGCGCGAAACCTTTGATTACAAGTCGATGACTCGAAAGCCTTCATATTCCGCTTCCCCCGTATCGTTCGGCAAAAGAAGGGCACCCCCATGAGCATCCGCTCTCTCGCCGCGTGCGCTGCGCTCCTCCTCGCGGTGTCCGCCCAGGCGCAGCCGCCCGCCCCCTCACCGGAAGTCCAGGCTGCCCGCGACGCGGTGCGCAAGGCCTGCGATAGCGACATGAAGACGCTGTGCGCGGACAAGCAGGGCCGCGAGGCGTTCCAGTGTCTGCGCGCCAACTCCGACAAGGCGAGCCCCGCCTGCAAGGATGCCCTGGCGAAGCTGCCGCGGCCCCCCGCACCGCCGCAATAGGTTTCGCGCGCGAGCGCAACAGCGCCCGCCGTAGTATCGTCCGCCCGAGAGATCTCGGCCAGGCGCGCCCATGGCACGCCCGAGGCGTCCGCGATCGGCCTAACGAGGGGGGCGAATGAGCAGACTGACACTGGCCGCGGCACTTGCCGTGGCGACATTCTCCAGTGGCCCGACAGCCTACGCCGAGATCGGCGCGGTGGCCGTCACCGGTGGCAGCGTATCGGGTGTTCGTGCCGAGGGCATCGTATCGTTCAAGGGAATTCCATTCGCCGCGCCGCCTGTCGGGGATTTGCGCTGGCAGGCACCCCAGCCCGTCGTCCCCTGGAAAGGGGTGAAGAAGGCAGACACGTTCGGTCCGAGCTGCATGCAGGATCCGAACTTCGCCGCATTGTTCGGGGCGCCCGCGGCGATCGGTGAGGATTGCCTCTACCTCAACGTGTGGACACCCGCGAAGTCCGCCAGCGCGAAGCTGCCGGTGATGGTGTGGATCTACGGCGGCGGCTTCGTCGGCGGAATGACGAGCGTCCCGACCTACGATGGCACGCAGTTCGCGAAGAAGGGTGTGGTGCTCGTGAGCGTGGCCTACCGGCTGGGCGCATTCGGGTTTCTGGCGCACCCGGAGCTCAGTCGCGAGAGCGGCAAGGGGTCTGGCAACTACGGGCTGCTGGACCAGATCGCAGGCTTGAAGTGGGTCAAGGCCAACATCGCCCGGTTCGGCGGCGACCCCTCGCGCGTCACCATCTTCGGGGAGTCGGCGGGGGGCATCTCGGTGAGCATGTTGAGCGCCTCGCCGGCCGCGCACGGGCTCTTCCAGCGTGCCATCTCCGAGAGCGGCGGGAGCTTCGGACCGGCCCGCTACGGGTCTGAGGGTGGCGAGAATGTCCCGCCCCTCAAGGTGGCGGAGGCCACGGGCCAGGCGTTTCTCGCCAAGCTCGGTGCCTATCACATCGGCGCCGCTCGCGCGCTGAAGGCGGAGGTGATCCAGAAGGCGCTCGGACCGGGACTGCAGGGCGGCTTCTGGCCGGTATTCGACGGCGATGTGCTCCCCGGGGATCAATACGAGCTGTATCAGGCCGGGCACTTCAACGATACGCCCGTGCTGATCGGCACGAACTCCGATGAGGGGGCGCTGTTCGTGCGCGGAGGCGTCACGCCACAGCAGTTCGAGTCGCAGGTGCGCGCAGGCTTCGGGGCCCGCGCCGATGAGATCCTCGCGGCCTACCCACATGCGACCGACGCCGAGGCCTTCGCCGCTGCGAAGGGGGTGGCTCGGGAGTCGACGTTCGCCTGGCACACCTGGGCCTGGGCGCTGCTGCAGTCACAGAAGGGGAAGGGCAAGGCGTACGTCTACTACTTCGACCATCGCACGTCCCAGTCGCCGCAAGGCGCCAACCACGGCTCCGAGATCCTCTATGTGTTCGGCAACCTCGGCGCCGGTCGCGGCGGCCCCTTCGGCCTGCCCGGCGCGCCGCTGCCGGCGGACACGGCCCTGTCCGATCTCATGATGAGCTATTGGGTGAATTTCGCGACGCACGGCGACCCGAACGGAAAGGGACTGCCGGCCTGGCCCGCATTCAGCAGCGCCTCGCAGCAGGTGATGCGTCTCAGCGACAACGGGCCGGGTGCGGGCCCGGTGCCCAACATCGGCCCGATCAAGGCATTCGATGACTACTACGCGTGGCGGCGCGAGCAGGCGAAGGCGAGGCCGGCCAACTGATCCGCCCGAGGGCCTACCAGCCGGGCAGCTGGCGGTAGGGCAGCAGCGAGACGTAGGCGAAGATGCGATAGAGCTTGCCGCTTCGCACCTTGAACGCCTCGATGATCTCCGTCGTGTTCGGGTAAGCCGAAAGCGCATTGGGGTTCGGCGGCAGGCCCGTCGCCGCCCAATCGGGCGTGGGCACGTTGCCGGGGTGCGCGAACATGAAGGTGCCGAACACGATGCCGTTCTCCTCATCGATGAGGAGGTAACGGCGCTGGGTGACTTCCTTGATGTAGTTGAACGCCTTGCTGTTGAACTGCTGACGGGCCGTCATGGGCGGCCGTCCCGCGAGCGCCCCGCTCGCCGCGGCGGTCGAGGGAGCCGTCTGCCGGCCATTCTCGATGCGGATGCAGTCATCATCGAAGGGCACGATGTCGCCGTTGCCCTGCTCGATGCCGTTGAAGTACTGGTCCGCCGCATGAATCATCGCCTGACGCGAGACGCGCTGCGCGGGGGCGAGGGGCTGCGACCACACGGGATCGGACTCCCGTAGCGTCTCGAACGTGCCGTGGATCCCCGAGGCTTTGCGGATCACGAAGGTCTCGATCTCAGCAAGCCTGCGCTCCTGGTGCTTCAGGCGGACGGCGAGGAGCGCCAGCTGCCCGTTCTCGATGGCGGTTCCGTAGTAGACGACGCTCCGCTCAAGCGGATCGGCCGCGTACAGCGTGAAGGAGCCCAGGCGGTTGATCGTCTGCCACAGCCCGTCGCCGAGCTTGAGCGTGTTGGTGTTCTCGGTGAACCGGGCGCCGGCTGCCAGCGGCAGCCTCGAGGGATCGTGTGCCACGAGTGCCTCGAGGTATTGGTGCATCAATTCGTACAGGCAGGCGCGCTCGCAGGCTTGGGCCGCGGCTGCCTGGGCCCCGGATGCACCCGGCGCGCGAGCGGCCGCGAGCACTGCGATGAGTGCGGCCGCGATGGACTTCACGCCCGCGCGCACGCGAGCCTCTCAGTGCGCGGTTGTGGGGCTCGGTGCGGCACAGCCCCTGTGTCCCAGCCGCTCCTCGATGGCGCTGAGACTCGACTGAGCCGTGGCAATGCGGAACTTGCCGGCCGGCTCGCCGAGATCGGCGAAATATCTCTCGGCACGCTTGCGCTCGGCACCGTGCAGCATCGGATAGCGCTGCAGCAGGTAGGTCCCGAGCTGCACGGTGATGGAGTCCGTGAGGCAGGGATCATCGAAGTTACGCCAGGACCAGAATAGCCCGCTCACATCGTTACCCGTGAGCAACAGCCGGGCGGTCGGTGCGACAGCCTCATCGGCGTGCTTCAGGCGCACCAGCAGCAACGCACCGTAGCTCGCATACGCGGTCGAGGGCTCGGCGGAGAGATGGCGTGCCACCTCGAGCTGCTGCGGCGCCGTGAGCGTGAGCAGATAGCTGTCGGAGAAATAGGTCGAATCCCCGTCCGAGCCCGCTCGCTTCAGCATCGAGTAGACCCGCTGGACCTGAGGACTCGTCGTCTCCGCGGCCGCAGTGCGCGCGAGCACCCAGGGCGTTGCCGCAGCGGCGAGCGAAACAGCGACAGCTGCAAGGCGGTGGCGTCGATCGAGCATCATCTCAAGTACTCCTATTTCCGCTTCCCCCCGCCGGTCTCCGGTGGGGCGGGCCCGCAATTCTGGCACTGCGAGGCATCGAGGCTCCTGTGCTTGCGGCAGAACGGCAGGCCGCAGTTACGGCACACCGGCAGATAATACGAGAAGATGACGTTGCACTCGGAGCAACGTCGCTTCCCCTCCTCATCGAGCCGCGGTCGATTCATGCAGTCTGCGAGGCTATGGTAACTCGCGAAATACCGTGGAGCGGCATGCCCTCGCGCCGCTCCCCGCGCTGCACCGTCGTTCAGTCGCGCCGGTGACAGGCGGCGCTGCGGAGCAGCCGCAAGGATTTTAGCCGGTCGGCGAGGGGCGGCAACAGACGGCATTTGACGCTAACCCGCCAACGCTGCGCAGCTCGAGGGGCTAGGTCGTGATCGGCTGACCGCAGCGCGCGAGGACCCCGCGCAGATCGCGCACCGCGGGGAACACCTCGTTGTTCCAGTCCGCGCCCTGCGCATCGTGAGCCCGCTGCTCGAACTCCACGATCTCCTTGTCCTCGCGGAAGATGTTCTCGGTGAACCACACCACGAACGGCCAGGCGAGGTGGATGAGCCCGGGTATGGAGGGCTTCTTCACCGATAGAAAGCCGAACGTGCGGTTGGTGCGCTGCTCGGCGTCGAGCGGGGTGTAGCACAGCCAAACGTCCAGCACCGGATCCTGGGTCTCCTGGATGTCCCGTCCCACCCACACTTTCAGACTCTGCGAGGGATAGTCGGTGCGGATGCGCATGTGGTCGCGGAATTCCTTCTTCGCCTCGCCGCGCTTGCGCATCAGATCGACGATGACCCGCTCGCCCACCGTGCCGCTGCCAGCGGTGCGACTGAAGGTGTATTCGACCTGAGCCCAGTGCTCGCCGTGCTGACGGCCGAGGCAGCTCGCGCGGATGGAT
>Ga0335081_10000943_pt1 | contig 46674 bp, 37 predicted proteins | sample Lox_Sample_35_FD_206713 | JGI IMG/M metagenome (GOLD analysis project Ga0335081, IMG submission 206713) | Soil microbial communities from Loxahatchee National Wildlife Refuge, Florida, United States - Lox_Sample_3.5 | ecosystem: Environmental > Terrestrial > Soil > Wetlands | place: USA... | reverse complement strand
CTGCAGAAACATCGCCACCAATACCAGGCGAGCATGCGCTCGCTGCAGCGCTGTCTCGAGCTCAATCCGAGCTTCTTGCCTGCGCAGGGCCAGATCGGCGATGTGTTGGTGCGAAGCGGTGAGCCTGAAAAGGGGCTGGAGAAAATCGTGCAAACCATTCGTGCTGCGACGCCGAACGATCCGACGACCGGCTATTGGTATTTGTTCGCCGCCGAAGCGGAGCTCGAACTGGGCCACGGCCAAGCGGCGATCGACTGGGCGTTGCGCGCCAACACCTTCATGCCCGGCTCTGCCCTCGTCCAGGCTTGGCTCGCATCCATCTACGCCACCGTCGGCGATCGAGCCAATGCCGCGCGATATGTGGCTGTTCTGACGACGATGGCGCCGGATCGCATCCGGCTGTTCCTGAAACGACCGAGCGACGATGGCACAAGCGCCGATGGCTCACGAAGGCCGCGCATCATCGAGGGCCTCCGGCGCGCGCTCGGCGCGTAGCCGGCTTGCAGGTAGCCGGCATGACGTGGTCGATCATCGCGCGCGATCGGAACACCGGGCAGTTAGGCATCGCACTCGCCACGCGCTTCTTCGCCGCGGGCGCGCTCGTTCCGCATCTCAAAGCCCGCGCCGGTGCGATCGCAACGCAAGCTCTGGTCAATCCGTTTTATGGCACCGAGGGCCTGCGGTTGCTGGAGCAAGGCAAATCCGCGTCCGAGGTCGTAGCGACGGTCACGACGGAGGACGGCGGGCGCGATCATCGTCAAGTACACGCGATAGATGCACACGGCTGCGCCGCAGCGTTCACCGGAACGGCCTGCATCGACTGGTGCGGGCATCTCGCACGCGACAATCTGTCGGTTGCGGGCAACATGCTGGCGGGCCCAGAGGTCATCGCGGATACGGCCGCCGCCTATGAGGACAATGCCGGGCTGCCCTTCCCCCGCCGGCTCATTGCGGCGATGCGCGCGGGCGAGGCGGCCGGCGGCGACAAACGCGGCAAGCAGTCCGCCGCGCTCGTCATCTGCAACGACGAGGACTGGCCGAGCCTCAATCTGCGCGTCGACGATCACGCCGATCCGCTTGCCGAACTCGCGCGCCTGGAAAACGTCAGCCGCGAGCATTTCGTGCATTTCTGGCCATTCCTGCCGAGCCGTAGCAACCGCGTCGGGATCACCGATCGTAGCGTGATCGAAAGCGAAGTGGCGAAAGCGCGCGCCGCCGAAGCCGAAGCATCGTCATGAACGCCGCCGGCCCTGTTCTCGAAATCGAAGAGCTCAGGGTCAGCTTCCACGGCGATGACGGACGCACGACGCTTGCCGTCGACGGCGTCGATCTGACGGTTCGACGCGGCCAGACGTTGGGGCTGGTCGGCGAATCCGGCTGCGGCAAGAGTGTCACCGCGCTCGCGGTCATGGGCTTGCTGCCCAAGGACGCGGCCGCCGTGTCGGGTCGAATCAATTTCGAGCGCACCGACTTGCTCAACCTGCCCGACCGCGCGATGCGCGACCTGCGCGGCGATCGCCTCGCGATGATCTTTCAGGAGCCGATGACGTCGCTCAATCCGGTCTACCCGGTCGGCGAACAGATCGCCGAGGTCCTCGTGCGCCATCGCGGCCTGTCGCGGCAGCAAGCCCGCGCACGCGCCATCGAACTGATGCGCCTGGTGAAGATCCCCTCCCCAGAGCGCTGCATCGACGACTATCCGCACCGGCTGTCCGGCGGCATGCGGCAGCGGGTCATGATCGCGCTCGCGCTCGCCTGCGAGCCGACACTGTTGATCGCCGACGAGCCGACCACCGCGCTCGACGTCACCATCCAGGCGCAAATTCTCGACCTGATGCGCGATCTGAAGGCTTCGACCGGAGCTGCCATCATTCTCATCACCCACGATCTCGGCGTCGTCGCCGAAGTCTGCGACGAGGTCGCGGTCATGTATGCCGGCGAAATCGTCGAGCGGGCGCCGGTCGACATTCTGTTTGCGAATCCGCAGCATCCCTACACGATCGGCCTGCTCGGCTCGATACCGCGGCTCGATCGGGATGCCGAGGAGCTTGCCGCCATCGACGGCATGGTGCCGAATATGACAACGCTGCCGCCGGGATGCCGCTTCGCGCCGCGCTGTCCGTTCGTGCACGAGACATGCCGGCAGGCGCGGCCGCCGATCGCGTCGATCGGCTCAAGCCACCTGTCGCGCTGCATCCGCGCGCCGCTCGAGCAGGTGCTGCCGTGAGCGCGCCGTTGCTCGAAGTCGACAACGTCGAGCGAAAATTCGTCGCTCGCCGCTCGGTCCTGGGCCGGCCGACCGCGACCGTTAGCGCCGTTGCCGGCGTGAGCTTTTCGCTCGAAGCCGGCCATACGCTCGCGATCGTCGGCGAGTCCGGATGCGGCAAGTCGACTCTCGGGCGCCTCGTGCTGCGGCTGATCGATCCGACCGCGGGTCGCATCCGTTTCGACGGCCGCGATGTGACGACACTAAGCGAAGGCGAGCTACGGCCGCTGCGCCGCAACGCCCAGCTCATCTTCCAGGACCCCTATGCGTCGCTCAATCCACGAATGACCGTCGGCCAGATTCTCGCCGAGCCGCTGACGCTGCATGACATCGTGCCGGCGCCGCGGCGGGCAGCGCGCGCGGCCGAGCTGCTGCGCCTCGTTGGCCTCGAGCCGCGCCTTGCGCGCCGTTATCCCCACGAGTTCTCCGGCGGCCAGCGCCAGCGCATCGCCATTGCGCGGGCACTTGCCGTCGAGCCAAAGCTTATCGTGTGCGACGAGCCGGTTTCGGCGCTCGATGTCTCGATCAGGGCACAGGTGCTCAATCTGCTGCGCGACCTGCAGCGGCGACTGGGGCTCGCTTACATTTTCATCTCCCACGATCTCGCCGCGGTGAAGCAGGTCGCCACGCGCATTGCAGTGATGCATCTCGGCCGCATCGTCGAGATCGGACCCTATGCGACGCTATTCGCTAATCCGCGGCACCCTTATAGCCGGGCGCTGCTCTCCGCAATTCCGGTACCGGAGCCCGGAGCCAAGCGCGAGCGGATTGTGTTGCGCGGCGAGATGCCGAGCGCGCTGCATCCGCCCGACGGCTGCGCGTTCCACACCCGATGCCCATTCGCCGTGGCGCGCTGCCGCACCGAGCGTCCGGAGCTCGCCGGCGGCTCCCACGCCGTCGCCTGCCACCGCGCCGACGACCTGCCGCCGTCGCACGTGGTGCCGCGCCAGGACCGCCGATCGCAGTCCTTGGGGCGGCTCGTGAATGCGTTTCGGCGCCGGACGGATGACCGCCTCGGCGCCGGTGTTGATAAACCGCCGGGGTACTGAGGGGAGAGCATCCATGAAACGGTTTCGTCTAACGGCTTTGGCCGCGACCGCAGTCGTGATCCTGTCCGCCGGGCTTGCCGGCGCGCAGACCACGCTGCGCATCGGACTTGCCGAGGACCCGGATATCCTCGATCCCACCCTCGCCCGTACCTATGTCGGCCGCATCGTTTTTGCCGCGTTCTGCGACAAGCTGTTCGACATCGACGAAAAGCTCAACGTCGTTCCCCAACTTGCGCTCGGCTACGACACCGCGCCCGACGGCCTGTCGGTGACCATCAAGCTGCGGCCCGGCGTCAAATTCCACGACGGCGAGACGCTCGACGCGGACGCGGCGAAATTCTCGCTCGAGCGCCACATGACGATGTCCGGTTCGTTCCGCAAGCCGGAGCTCGCGGCCGTCGATCATATCGACGTGGTCGACCCGCTGACCGTCAAGGTCGCGCTGAAGACGCCGTTCGCGCCGCTGATCGCGCAGCTCACCGACCGTTCCGGCATGATGGTGTCGCCGAAGGCGGCCAAGGAGACGGGCGACAAATTCGGCCTGCATCCGGTTTGTGCTGGGCCGTACAAGTTTGTCGAGCGGGTGCCGCAGGACCGCATCGTTGGCGAGAAATTCGCCGACTACTGGAACAAGGATAATGTCCATATCGACCGCATCGTCTATCTGCCGATCACCGAGGACACCGTGCGCCTCGCCAATCTCAAGAGCGGCAGCCTCGAACTAATCGAACGGGCGCTGGCGACCGACATCAAGGAGATCCGCGCCGACCCGAAGCTCAAGCTCGCGACCGCCGCTGGGCTCGGCTATCAGGGCATCGATATCAATATCGGTCACGGCGAGCGCGCGAAGGGGCCGCTCGGCAGCTCGGTCAAGGCGCGCCAGGCGCTCGATCTCGCCATCGATCGCGAGGCGCTCAATCAGGTCGTCTTCAACGGCGAATTCGTCCCTGGAAACCAGTGGGTGAGCCCGGGAAACTCCTACTACCAGCAGGGCTTTCCGGTGCGCAAACGCGACGTCGCCCAGGCCAAGGCGCTGCTCAAGGAAGCCGGCGTCGCCACGCCCTTCGACGTCGATTTCATGGTCCCCAAGGGCGCCGAGCCGCAGGCGGTCGCGGAAGTCATCCAGGCGATGGCGGGCGAAATCGGCATCAACATGAAAATCCGCGTCACCGAGTTCGCTACCTCGCTCAAGCAGGCCGAGGCCGGCGAGTACGAAGCCTATCTCTTGGCTTGGAGCGGCCGCAGCGATCCCGACGGCAATCTCTACAGCTTCTACAAGTGCAAGGCGCCGCTCAATTATTCCGGCACCTGCAATACGGACGTCGATGCGCTGCTCGACCAGTCGCGCGTGCCATCCGACATGGCGCAACGCAAGGCGATCTACGAGAAGCTGACCAAGAACCTGCTCGATAACGAGGCGATCCTCTACCTCTATCATCCGCGCACGCTGATCGCCCACACCACACGGCTCGAAGGCTACCGGCAGCTGCCCGACGGCCTCGTGCGGGTGGTCGGACTGACGCTGAAGTAACGCGCGTCCCGGGCGAGCGATGCTGACGTTTCTCGGCAGACGGCTGCTGCAGCTGGTCCCGACATTGTTCTTCGTATCGGTGATCATCTTTCTGCTGCAACACCTGTTGCCCGGCGATCCCGCGCTCGTCATGGCGGGAGAGGAGCGCGATCCGGCGGCGATCGAGCAGATTCGCCGCCAATACCACCTCGATCGGCCAATGCCGGTGCAATACGTCTACTGGATCAAGGGCGTGCTAACCGGCGATCTCGGGGAATCGATGCGGCTGAAGGAGCCGGTGCTTTCGCTGATCGTGGCGAAGCTACCGGTGACGATCCAGCTCGCGTCCATGGCGATCGTGATTGCGCTCGTCATCGGCATCGGCGCCGGCATCGTCTCGGCGGTGAAGAAGGACAGCGTCTGGGATTATGTGGCGACCGGATTTGCCTTGTGGGGCATCTCGACGCCGAATTTCTGGCTTGGCATCATGCTGATCTTCCTGTTCTCGGTGAAGCTCGGCTGGCTGCCGGCCTCGGGCTACGTGCCGTTGGCGGTCGATTGGCGCGCGAGCCTCGCCGCGACGATCATGCCCGCTTTCGTGCTCGGCAACGCGATTGCCGCGGTGCTGATGCGCCACACCCGAAGCGCCATGCTGCACGTCCTGCAAAGCGACTATGTGCGCACCGCACGCGCCAAGGGACTGCTCGAGCGCAGCGTTATCCTCAAGCATGCGCTGCGCAACGCGCTCACGCCGGTCATTACGCTCGGCGCGCTGGAATTCGGCACGCTGTTGTCGGGCGCAGTGCTGACCGAGCAGATTTTTACCATCCCGGGCTTCGGCAAGCTGATCGTTGATGCGGTGTTCAATCGGGATTATGCGGTGGTCCAAGGCGTGGTGCTGGTGACGGCGACGACCTACATGGCATTCAATCTTCTGGCGGACATGGCTTACATCCTGGTCAATCCGCGGCTGCGCGGCTGAGCGATGGCCGAAGCGACACTTGCCGATGCACTCGGCGGCGCCGCGCCCGATGACGGCGTCGAAACGCCGACGGCACGGGCGGCGCGGCGGCTGCTGCGCCGCAAGGGCGCGGTATTCGGGCTCGTCGTCATCGCACTGCTCGTCGCCGTGGCGGTATTGGCGCCGCTGATCGCGCCCTACGAGCCGGACCAGCAAACCTGGAGCGCCGTGCGCAAGGCGCCGTCGGCGTTGCATTGGTTCGGCACCGACGACGTCGGCCGCGACGTGCTTTCGCGCGTCATCTACGGCGCGCGTGCTTCACTGCTGGCAGGAGTCGTCGCGGTCACATTCGCGCTTTTGATCGGCGTGCCCATCGGCCTGATCGCGGGCTATGTCGGCGGCTTCCTCGACGCACTGCTCAGCCGCATCAACGATGCGATGCTGGCCTGCCCTTTTCTTATCCTCGCCATCGCGCTCGCCGCCTTCCTCGGGCCAAGCCTGCGCAATGCCATGATCGCCATCGCCATCACGACAGCGCCGATCTTTATGCGCCTGACGCGCGGCCAGACCATGGCCGTGAAGGTCGAGGATTACATCGAGGCGGCGCGCGCCGTCGGCAATCCGCATTGGCGCATCGCGCTCCGTCATATCCTGCCGAATATCCTGCCGGCGCTACTGGTGCAGGCGACGCTTTCGATCGCCGCTGCCATTATTGCCGAGGCGACCCTGTCGTTTCTCGGGCTTGGCCAGCAGCCGCCGGCGCCGTCATGGGGCAGCATGCTGAACGCGGCGCAACGTTTCCTCGTCAATGCGCCGTGGATGGCCGTTTGGCCGGGGCTCGCAATCTTTGTTGCGGTGATTTCCTTCAATCTGGTCGGCGACGGCCTGCGCGACGCGCTCGATCCGCGCTCGCGCTGATGACCGGGCGCGGCAAGCTGCTATCTCCAGCGCCAATTGAACGCACATTGGAAAGCACCTACGCTTTTGTGTCGCTGCGGCTCCGCGAGACCGACACCAAGCGGTAACAGATCATGTTCGAGGAATATCACGCGTCGACGAGAACACGGATTGTGCGCGACCACCGCGGCACCGCGCGAATGGTCGGCCACTTCGAGCGCTATGTCAAAACCAGGGCGGCGGATCCGGAAAGTGCCGCCCGCGGATATCTGCGTCGCTTCGGACACCTGTTCGGCCTGCATCCGCGACACTTGAAAGGCCTGGCGCGGTCACCGGAGTCCGAGCCGACAGCGGCCCGGCTGGAATACCGACTGTTCCGCGACAAGCATCAGTTCGACTTGAGCTCCATCGTGTTCCAGCAGACCTATTGGGGCCTTCCGGTCTGGGAGGCCGGCGTCTCGGTCGTTCTCAAGCACAAGCCGTTACGCGTGGTCGGCGCGCGGTCGACACTGCATCCGGCGGCCAAGGTGAAGCGTCCGTCGGCCCGGGCGCTTGCCGATGCGAAGACGATCGATGCCAAAACCCTGGCGCGGCAGCTCGGTCTTCCCGACAAGGCGGCGGAGTTCCTCACGATCAACGACTGCCGTCTCATGGTCTATCGCCATGACAAGCCGGCGCGCGCACACGCGGCGGCACAGCCGAAAAGGCGCTCGGCATTTCGTTCGGGCAGACCGCGCCTGCCGCTGCCTTTGGTCGATCTGTCGATCAAGCACGACCGACACTATGTCGTGAACGCCGTCTATTTCACGTTCGATTTTCCGCCGAGCCGGCAGCTGAACTGGGTCGCACTGATCGAAGTCGAGACCTTGTCGGTGCTGCTGGTGCGGCCGTTCTTCGACAATGTGCAAGGTTGGGTGTTTCCGGCCGATCCGGTGACGGTTGCCGGCCGACCGATGGCGAAGGCCGGCAACGCCGCGCTCAATCGCGTGCGAAGCCCGGTCACGCTGCGCGAGCTTGTCGCGCCGAAGAAGGGCGTGCAGCCGCTCAGCGGCCCTTATGTGAAGATTGCCGACGTCGTCACGCCCGAGGTCGCGCCGCCAACGCGGCCGGCCGGCCGGAATTTCAAATTCGACGCCCGCTCCAACGATTTCGCGGCGGTCAACGCCTATTACAATTGCGATCGCGTGTTTCGTCTGGTGGAGGAGCTCGGCTTTCCGGTCGCGCGCTACTTCCCCGGCACGAAATTTCCGAATCCGGTCGATCACCGCGGCCACTACGACAAGAACCATCCGCAGGGCGACGAGATCAACGCGCATTGCGCTGGCAATACCGCCGGCACCGGCATCAGTCACACGATTTTCGCGCTCGCCGATCTCGGCAACCAGAAAAAGCCGATCGGCATCGCCTGCGACTGGCGCATCGTCCTGCACGAGATCTTGGGTCATGGCGTGCTGTACAATCACATCGGCGGGCCACGGTTCAAGTTTGCCCACAGCGCGGGCGACAGCTTCGCGGCGATCCTCAACGATCCGGGCAGCAAAGCGCCCGACCGCGGCCTTACCTTTCCGTGGCTCGGCATTCCGGCCTCGGCCGAGCGGCGCCACGACCGCACCCCGGCCAAGGGCTGGGGCTGGGGCGGCGACATCGCGATCAACCCGTTCGATCAAACGAAGGACCCCGGCGGCTACAACAACGAGCAGATTCTTTCGTCGACCATGTTCCGCTTCTACCGGGCGATTGGCGGCGATGCGCGCGCCATCGGCACGCAGCGCTTTGCCGCCCGCATGACCTGTCATCTTCTCCTCGCCGCCATCCAGACGCTCACCCCGGCCACCAACCCGACCAATGCCGCGCATTTCGCCAGTACGCTCATGAAGGCGGATCTTGCGGATTGGCCGTCCGCCGGCATTTGCGGCGGCGCCTACCACAAGGTCATCCGTTGGGCGTTCGAGCGGCAGGGCCTCTACCAACGTCCCCACACCAAGCGGCCGAACAACCAGATCGGCGCGTCGCCGCCGGTCGACATCTACGTCGAGGACGGCCGCCACGGCGAATATCACTTTCAACCCAACTACTGGAGCTGTCAGGCGATCTGGAATCGCCGCCATAAGGACGGCGGCTCGACCCACGAGACGCCGATCGCCGGCATCGTCAACTATGCCTATGTCAAGATCAAGAATCGCGGCTGGCAGGCGGCGTCTGACGTGACGGTGCGCGCTTTTCACTGCAAGTCGTCGGTCCGGGAGCTTTATCCGGACCACTTCACGCCGATGCAGACGGCACAACTCAAGGCAGCGAACGTGCCGCCCAATTCGAAGACCGAGATCGCGGTCGGCCCGTTCGCCTGGGTGCCGCATGCGGTACGCGATAGTATGCTGATGATCGCTTCAGCCGCAGGTGACGCGAGCAACGTCGGCAACTTTACCGCCCGCGAATCGATACCGTGTTGGCGTCTAGTGCCGCACGATAACAACATCGCGCAACGCAACGTTGCCGTCGCAACCGACCGGCTCACACGCCGAAAGCGCAGTTGATCTCGGCGAGCGCCGAGTCCCGCGACAAAGGCGCTTACCCGCCCTCGAAACCGCGGTGTTAGCCGGCCTTCAACTTCTTGAGCATCGGCTTCGCCTTTTGCCGAAGGATCTTGCGGATGCCCTTGTGGCTCTCAAGGTGACGAACGATTTCCTTCTGCAGCCTCTTGCGCTTTGCGGCGCTCAGGCCCGACAGTTCCCTTTTCGAAAAAGTCGTGGGGCGAAATGCACCCATGGTTCATCTCCTTGGAATGGACAGCGACGATTGCCGGAAGACCCAGGATTAGGACTTCAAGATCGCCTCTGCAGTGCGCGGTTGATTGTGGAAATCGGCCTTTCCGGTTGCTTGGTCGTTGCTTCCAAGACTTTACGGAAATCACCAATAAAGCGATCGACGGACTTGGCGCTGAAAGAAGACGGCTTGTAGATACACGACCCCACCAAACCTTCTGCGCTCTCGTGCAGCACCAAGATAACATCGTAAGTTGTTGTCGTCACCAGCGGCATCGGCAGGCCCGGATCGGCCTCCTCGAACGAAAGCGCCGCCGCCGGGTTTGCCGCGCGACGCAAGGCCGCACCGTGCAACAACAGCATGACGCGGCACCTCTCGGCAAGATTGAGAGCGAGCTCACGCTCAACCATGTCAGCGACGTCTTCGAATGGCACATCCTGATGAGCGTAAGCGGCGAGCGTAGTCGCCCGCACCCGGCGCAACAGCTCGCGCGCGGTCGGATCGCCATCGAGATGCGTCCGCAAGACCACCGTATTGGCGAGCGGGCCAATCAGACCCTCGGCCCCTGCACGGTTGCGATTGGCGACGTTGGTGGCGACACACAGGTCGTTTTCGCCGAGGCGCGCGCGCAATAGAATGAGCAGCGCGGTCACCAGCGCCATGAACGGCGTGCTGCCCTCGCTGTGGCCGAATGCCCTGACAGCTTGCGTCAGCTTCGCGGGCAGCTTCATGTCCCGATAGGCGGTGCGCAGATCGCCATCGATGCTCTTGGCGCGAGCTTTGGTACGAGTCTTGGTATGAGCCTTGGCGCGAGCCTTGGCGAAGCGCGTCACCGGTAGCGGACCGCGCAGGCGCTCGCGCCAATAGTCGAGCTGCGCCGCGCCATCAGGATGCAAGCACCACTGACGCTGCCAGGCGGCGAAGTCGGCGAACTGGATCGCGAGCGGCGGCAGCGGCGACGGCTGGCCCGCCGCATAGGCGTCGTAAAGCGCAGTGAGTTCGTCCGCCAGCACGCCGAGCGACCAGCCGTCGGTCATGGTCTGGTGCATGGTCATCAACAAAAGATGCTCAGTCTCTGCCAATCGCACGAGGCGCGTTCGCAGCAGCGGACCGTGCTCCAAGTCGAAGCGATGGAGAAGCTCGGCTTGAATGAGCTTGTGGCCGGCGTGCTCCTTCTTGGTCGCCGGCAATTTGATCAGGTCGTCGACGACCAGCGGAACGGTCAAGCTCGGTGCCACGGTCTGAACGTTGCGTCCGTCTTCGACAGCAAATGCCGTTCGAAGAATTTCGTGACGCCGCACGATTTCATTGAGGCTGTGCTCAAGGACGGCTGCGTCCACCCGTGACGTCAGGCGGAGCACATACAAGATGTTGAAGAACGGCAGCTCCGGCAGCGCTTGCTGCAGCCGATAGAGCCGCTGCTGCGCCGCCGATGCCGGCAGCGGGGCTAGGCGCGGCACGCGCGCAATGTCCGAAGCTGCCGATTGCACGTGGCCGGCCTCGATCACATGCTCCAGGTGCGCGGCCATCTCGGCCACGGTCGGCGCATCGAACAAGCCGGAAATTTCGACTTTGATCTGCAGGCGCTCGTAAATGCAGGTGAGCGCCTGCGCGGCGAGGAGCGAATCGCCGCCGAGGGCGAAGAAATCATCGTGCGCGCCGACGCTTCGAAGCTGAAGCACTTCGGCCCAAATTTCGGCCAATGTTTTCTCGAGGGGCGTGCGCGGCGCGGCAGACGTCTTTGGCGCGACGCCGCTCTCGTCGAGCCGGAATTTCGCGGCGAGGCCCACGCGTTGCACCTTACCGGTGGGGCCCTTTGGCAATTCGTCGACGAAGAGAATTTGGCGCGGGACTTTGAAATCGGCGAGACGCGCCATGGCGAATTGCCGGAGGTCCTTCGCGGTCGCCTCGGCCTGCGGCCGCAGTACGACGGCGGCGGCGACGTCCTCGCCGAGCCTCGCATGCGGCACGGCGAAGCTGACCGCTTCCGCTACTGCTGGGTGTTCGAGCAGCACATCGTCGACTTCGCGTGGAGCGATATTCTCGCCGCCGCGATTGATCATCTCCCGACTGCGGCCGACGAGAAACAGGTAGCCGTCGTCGTCGAAGAAGCCCTGGTCGCCAGTCTTGAACCAGCCGTCGGCGAATACAGCCTCGGTCGCTGTCGCGTCGCCGTCGTAGCCCGGCATTACGCTTGCACCGCGAGCGACGACCTCGCCGGTCTCGCCGAGCCGCAGGAAATCGCCGGTCTCGCCCATGATCGCAACGTCGAGACCCACCGGTACGCCGACCGAGCCGGGCTTGCGCCGGCGCGGCGGCAGCGGATTGCACGCGATCGGCGCCGAGGCGGTTTCGGTCATGCCGTAAAATTCGATCACCGGGGCCGCGAAGGTCCGCTCCAGTTCGCCAAGCACCGGAGGCGGCAGCGGCGCGGAGGCCGAGCGAATAAGACGCAGGCCGCAGTCCTTGGCCAGCTCCGGAAACTGCCGGGCCTGCGCCAGAATGGCCTGATGGACGGTCGGCACCGCGGAGTACCACGTCGGGTGAAATTCCTTGAGCCAACCGAAGAAACTTTTTCCGTCATAGCCCGGCGTGCAGACCACGCTCGCGCCCGCCGCAAGCGACGCCATGATGGTCGCGATCAGGCCGTGGCCATGAAACAGCGCCAGCACGTTCACGCATCGGTCGGTCGCCGTCAGCCCGATGGCCGCAACCGTGCTGAAGGCCGACGTGCAGACGTTGGCGTGCGTGAGCGGGACGATCTTCGGGCGTGACGTCGTGCCGGAGGTGAGCAGCAGCAGCGCGACGCGGCCCGGGCCGAGCGACGCGCGCGATGCTTTCCCCGGGTCAGCCGTATGCAGAGTGAAGAGGCCGGCCGCTTCGTCTGCCGGTGCAAGCTCGATCATCCGCACGCCCCGCTTTACCGCGACGCGGCGCGCCGGCGTTTCGGCGCCAGCCTGCATCACCAGTGCGTGCGGCCGCAGATCGTCGAAATAGCGGTCCAGTTCCTCGGCCCCATAGGCCGGATTGACCACGGCGCAAGCCGCGTTCGAGGCGATGCAAACGATTGCCGCCGCCAGCTCGGGCCCGTTGGCGAGCACCACAGCGAGCCGGTCCTGCGGCCCGATGCCCATCGCACGCAGGTCGCGCCCGACCTTGCCGGCGTGCTCATGAAGCCGACCGTATGTGAGCGGCGCGCGGACGGGCGCGAGAAGCGCCAGCGCGAGCGGATCACGCTCGGCGCGGTCGCGGAGCAGACTGTGCAAGCATAGAAATGGAGCCGGGCTTTTTGACGTTATTGATTGATCCAGCAGCACCGATTGCAGCCCCACCCGATTCCGGCACGCCTTGAAATTATCAGGCCTCGGCTTGCTTGAGCCAGTAGATCATGTCCATTTCGCGGTACATGGTTGTCGCAGTGGCGAAATTCTTGCGCGCCTCCGGCCGGCCCAGACGGCTATAGGCCTTGCCGAGGCCGAGGTGACAGTGCGCGATCAAGGGCCGCATGCCGTGCTTCTGCGCCAAGGCCAGCGCCTCGCGATAATGGGCGGCGCTGTTCTCCGGATCGAACCGGTCGGGCTGGAATGCGAGATCCCCGAGCAGGTGCAGCGCATGGGCGGCGAAGCCTGTCTGGTGCTGCGACGTTCCGACCGCGTGTTCGGCGAGTTGCCGCGCCTGGTCGAGCCGGCCAAGCTGCAAGCAGGCCCGGCCGACCGCCTGATAGGCCCAGCCGCGATGGCCGACGATGCCATGGGCGGCTTGCCGCTCCAGCAGTTCCTCGGCCTCCTGGACGCGCTGCAAGGCTTGGTCGGTCTCGCCGAGTTGCGCCAGCGTCCAGGCCGAGGCGGCGATCGCCCAAGGCAAGTGAATTGCCACATTGCCGGTCCGCAGCATGGCGATCCAGTGCTCGACCATGGTCGCGGCCTTCGCCCAGTCGCCTCTGAGTAAATGCGGCATGCTGCCGGCGAAATGGGCCCAGCCGATGTTGAACGGGCGTTCCGTCGCATCGGCGATGCGAATTGCTTCCGCCTCATAGCGTGCCGCCTCGGCGAAGTGCCCAAGCTCGGACAGACTCATGATCAGAAAGGCCCGGTCGAAAACCGACGCCGGAACGGCCATGCCGAAATTCTCGCTGACCCACTCGACGGGCAGCGCCGCGATATTTTTAGTCGCTAGCTCGACAACCCGCTCGTAGTCGCCGCGATAGCAATGGGCCTGCTCGAGATAGCTGGTCGCCACTATGCGCAGCTTGAGATCGCCGAGACGCTCGGCGATCTGCAGCGCGCGCCCACCGGTTGCAAGCGCCTCATCGAGCTCGTCGATGGTCGCCAGCGCCGTCGTCATGAAAGTGCAGACCTGGCCGCGGCGGTGGTCGTCCTGTAGCCGTGCGGCGATGGCTTCGGCCTCGCGCAGATCCTCGAGCATCTGCCGGTTTTCACCGAGCTGGCGCAGCACCGCGCGAAGCTCGAGCCGAATTTCGAAATTCTGCTCGAGCGTGGAGCGGCTTTCCGGAATGGTCTTGAGGATATCGAGCGCCTGCTCGAAGCAAGCCTGGGCATCGACAAGCGCGGAGCGCGCCGCCGCCTTGGCACCGGACTGGCGCAGGTATTGCACGGCCTTTTCTTTGAGCTCGCCGCGGACCGCATGATGCGCCAGTCGCTCCACCTGCTCGCCGATGTGGCCGGCGTAAAGCGTTTCCATCGCCTCGACGATGCGAGCGTGAATGTCGCGCCGGCGCTCGTGCAGCACGCCGTTATAGGCGACGTCGTGGGTCAGCGAGTGAGTGAACGTGTATTGCAGATCGGGAAACAGCTGCGTGGCGTAGAGAAATTCGGCGGCCTGGACATCGTCGAGCAAGCCGCGAAGCTCGTCCTCGGACAAGCCGCTGATGGCGTGCAACAGGCCGAACAGCACGTCATGGCCGATGACCGCCGCCTGCTGCAATAACCGCTTCTCAGGGGCAGGCAGCGCATCGATGCGCGCCGCCAGCACCGCCTGCACGGTCGGCGGAATGCCATGGCTATCGAACGGCTTGGCCAGGCGATAGTTGCCGCGCGAGCCATCGATGACGCCGGTATCGACCAGCGCGCGCACGATCTCCTCAACGAAGAACGGATTGCCGCTCGCGCGCTGCATCAGGAAGCTTTTCAGGTTCTGCAAATTGGGGCTGGAACCGAGCAACGCCTCCAGAAGTGCGGCGAGATTCTCGCTGGCGAGCGGATCGAGATGCAATTGGCGATAGTTCGGTCGATTGCGCCATGCATCCCGGAAGTCGGGGCGGTAACTCGCGACCAGCAACAGGCGCGCATCCTGCGCGCGCACGACCAGCTCATTGAGCAGCCCGAGGGTCAGGAAATCGTACCAGTGCAGGTCCTCGAAGATGACGACGATCGGCTGCAGGCGGTTTTCGCTCAACAGCAGACGCGTCACCGCCTGGTAGGTGCATTGCCGGTGCTGTTGCGGATCGAGCGAGCGAAACGGGTGGCCGTCGTCCAGCGCATTGAGCAGATCGAGCACCGGCAGAATGGCGTCTTGCAGGGACGGGTTGAGCGTCAGGATCTTGCCGGTCACTTTTTCGCGGATCACGTGGGCGTCATCATGGCCGTCGAGCTTGAAGTAGCTCCGCAGCAATTCGGCGATCGGCAGATAGGGCGTCGCCCGGCCGTAGGACGTGGAATTGGATTCCAAAACGAGCCAGCCCTTGGTTTGCTCGGAATGGATGAACTGGTGCATCAGGCGCGACTTGCCGACGCCTGCTTGACCGACGATGGCGACGACCTGACCGTGCCCCTCGGCGGCCAGCTGTTGCGCGCGCCGCAGCTGCTCGATCTCGACGTCGCGTCCGACAAATCGCGTCAAGCCGCGCCCGGCGGCCGCTTGCAGCCGGGTCCGTGCCGGGCCGGCGCCGACCAGCTCATAAATCTGCACCGGCTCGGCAAAGCCTTTGACCGGCACCGGGCCCATCGACTTCATGGCGATATAGCCTTCCGCCAACCGGTAGGTGTCGGCGGTCGCGATCGCGCCGCCGGGCTTTGCCATCTGCTCCATGCGCGACGCCAGATGCACGGTCTGGCCGACCACCGTGTATTCCATGTGCAGATCGTTGCCGATGGCCGAGACGACGATCTCGCCGGAGTTCACGCCGACCCGGACCATGATCGGCACGCCATGCGTGCGCTGCACCTCCTCCGAGTAGCGCGCGATACTCTCCTGCATCCGCAGCGCCGCATAGCACGCCCGTATGGCGTGATCCTCGTGGGCGATCGGCGCGCCGAACAGGGCCATGATGCCGTCGCCGAGCACGCTGTTGACGGTGCCTTCGTAGCGATGAACGGCATCGATCATCAGCTCGACCACGGCATGAAGCAGCTTTTGCGCATCCTCCACGTCGCGGCCCGCGATCATTTCCAGCGAGCCTTTGATGTCGGCAAACAGTATCGTCACCTGCTTACGCTCGCCTTCGAGCGCAGCCTTGGTCGTGAGGATCTTGTCGATCAAATGCTGCGGCGTGTAATTTCGCGGCGACGAATAGCGGCCATTCCCCGCCGTCGTCAGCGCATGGCCGCATTGCGCGCAGAATTTGGCCGTGGCCGACGCCGGGCTGCCGCAATGGGCGCATACCCGAGCCAGCGGCGCGGCGCACGCTTCACAGAATTTCGCCTCAGTTGGATTTTCGTGCCCGCACTGGGGACACTGCATCCTACACCCCTCGGAACCGACGCTACCGACACGCTTTACGGTCGCGCCGCGCGATACGGCCGCATCATCGCACGCGACGTCCGACGAAATATATTCTGCTACATCACCCACGGCTCCTTACCTCTCAACTTTAGCACCGCTCAAGCCATAAGTCCCAGCATGGTGTTCAATCTAATAAAAGTAGAAAGTCTATCTAATGCTTACCTAAGATTTAGATCGGGGCGTGCGACCCTCGCGTCGGGCGATCTCGGGGCAGCGTTACGCGCCTTTAGAGAAATTGCTGAAGCGACGTAAACGACACGGCAAAGCCCGGCGCCGCGACGCTCAAGACCGTGGTCGCCAGCAATCCCACGCCGCAGATGATGAGCAGAACCAGGAACTCTCGATTTGTGAGAATCGCCGCGACGCGCTTCCGAGCCGTCGCGTGGCGAAAAATCCGAGCATCGGCCGGATCTGCCAGGTACAAGCGGTTGCTGGAGAAGGATGCTGGCTTCATCGGTACCTCCATTTGCTCGTTTGCTTGTTTCGCTACCGTCCTGCGCACGCGCCGGAGGCGTGATTCGGCAGGTATATTTGGCGCGGCAACAAATTCAGCTTTTTGCCTGGAAACGTCTGTGCCTCTGGTCACAGCAAAAATGTCGCCGCGGGCACGCTGAGAGGCGCAGGACTGAAAATATCGATTTTGACTGGCGGGGAACGCCGAACGGCTATGCCGACTTCAGCAGTTCGCGCAGGGCTTCCGGCTTGCGGACGATCGTCCAGCGGTCTTTGAGTTCCAGGATGCCCTGTCGCTGCCAGTCGCGCAGGCAGCGGTTGACCTTTTCCCGAGTGGCACCGGCCATTTCGGCGAGCTCGGTCTGAGTAAGCGAGAGCTTAATCAGTCCAGAGCTTTGCGGCTTATAGGACAAGAGCGTCTTGGCCAGACGTATCGGTAGGTTGACGAAGGCGATGTCCGACATGCGCGCTTCGGAGCGGCGAATTCGCGCGCACAGGATTTCCATCAGCTTCATGCAGACCGCGGGATTGCGCTCCAGGAACGGCACCAGGTCGCGGCGCTCCAGCACCATCAGCTCGCAATTGGTCAGCGCCGTTGCATTGGCCGAACGCGGCTTGCCGTCGAGCAGCGCGATTTCGCCAAACAACTCGCCGGGCTGCAGATCGGCCAGAATGATTTCCTTGCCCCTGGCGGTGGGAAGGGAAATGCGGACGGTGCCGGTCACCACCGCCATCATGCTGTGGCCATGGTCGTCGACCCGGCAGATCGGCTCGCCTGTGGCAAAATGTCTGGGTTGGGCGTAGGCGGCAATTTCGTGCCGCGCTTGGGCGTCAAGCGGACTGAACAGCTCGCATTTTTCCAGCAACTTTCGGCCACGATCGGCCACTGGAATGTTTGCCATGGCACTTAATCCGCTGGTGCCGATTTGGATGCCGAACGGCCTGAAGCCCTTATTCCGGCCGCGTCGGCATGGATGCAGAATTTGCCCGTAAAGCGGCGCGGCCGCAATATCTGCCCGGCGATAGTGCGGGCGTCGGCCGATCAGCGCCCGCCGCAGGCACTGACCAAATCCGCGGTTCGATAAACGAGGACCGTTCACGGCATCCAAATCGGCTTGACGACGTCGAGGCCGGTTCGGGGCCGCGTGACACCGATGTCCTCCAAAACCTCGTCACTGAGATTGAGCAGTTCCTCGCGTGATCGCGACCGCAGGCGCCACGCGATGATGCGGCGTCCCACGCTGAGCCAGGGAAATGCTCGGGCGCCGAAGAGCCCTGAGCGGGTGCCGGGTCCGATAATGCTGCCGGCTTGTCTGGTCGAATTTGCCATAACAACCTCCCATCGGAGCTTGTCTTTGGCACCATGTAGGTGAAGCCCCCGCGCGGGGCTGTGCCGCAAGTCACAGCGAAAAATCCCCTAGAATCAACGTCCCGGGCGCCGCGATGCTGGAATCATTGCAGCGAAGTGCGTATCCTCAAGTCGGCGCCCGGGAACGCCCTTGCCGCGAGCGGCCTGTAGCAACACCGGTGAAAGCAGTCAGCACATGAAAATCGAGCATGCAGCGCCGCAGATCGGCGCGCTTGTGACCGGCATCGACCTCCGGCGCATGACCGATGACGAGTGGGAGACGCTCTATCGGACGTGGCTCGATCGGCACGTGTTGATCGTGCGTGGGCAAGAGCTGTCGAAGGCCGACTTCCTGGCTTACAGCCGCAAGTTCGGCCGCCTGAAGCCGCACATGATCAAGCGGACCCGCGATCCGCAGAACCCCGAGATCACGCTCATGGGCGTGACCAGCATGGCCAAGGATTGCGCGGGCGAGAAGCTCATGCTCAACCGCGGCGAAGGCTGGCACACCGACAGTCCGTGGGACACCGAGATATGCAAGGGCACCCAGCTCTACGGCATCGAGATTCCGAGCTACGGCGGCGACACCCTCTTCGCATCCATGCACGCGGCCTATGACGCGCTGCCGGAGCGTCTAAGAGAGCGTATTGCGCCGCTCAAGGTCGAGTTCCGTTATGGCGGCCGCGAGCGCAAATGGTTCGATCTGCTCGAGCCTAACGACCAGGCGCGGCCGCCCGCGGTCCACGGCATGGTGCGCGTGCACTCCGAGACCGGGCGGAAATCGCTCTACGTCAATCCAACCCATGCGATCGGCATCATCGGAATGGACGATGACGTAGCCGATCGGCTTCTTGCCGAGCTCTACTGGTACATGCTGCAGCCGAACGCCGAGTACCGGCACAAGTGGCAGGTCGGCGACATCGTCATTTGGGACAACCGCTGCACCGTGCACTCGGCCACCGGCGGCTACTCATCGAGCGAGCGCCGCGTGCATTGGCGCACGACGATCATGGAATGAGCGTGGTTCACTCGCGATTCGGCTTGCCGACAAAGCCGACGCCGTAGCCCGCCGATTGGGCGGCCCAGCCGCCGGCGACACGCCCGCTGAAGATCGAGGGTCCGAGCATGGTGCCTTCGAGCCCGGCACGGCCATTGATGTGGCCGCCCGCCATGCCGGCCACCTCCCCCGCCGCATAGAGCCCCGCGATCGGCTCGAAATGCCTGTCGAGCACGCGGCATTGCAAGTCGGTCTTGATGCCGCCGAAGTTTTTTCGCGCCAGCGGAAAAATCTGCACCGCATAATAGGGCGGTACGCCAAACGGCTTCGACGACTTCAGCGGCTTGCCGAACTCGGGCTCTGTCGTCAGCTTTTGCTCGCAGGCTCTATTGTAGCGGTCGACGGTGGCGAGAAATGCCGCCGCGTCCACATCGATCTTTTTCGCCAGCTCCGCGAGCGTGTCGGCCTTGCGGATGAACGGCGAGTTCTCGAGCAGTTCCACCACCTTGGACCGGACCACCTTGTCGCCGGCGCGATAATAAGGATCGGCGATCTCCATGGTCGCGGTCATCGCCGCATCCATGATCGCCCAGGCGTGGCGCGGGTTCTGCGCCATCAGCGCGGGCGACGCGGAGTTGCCGCCCGACAGCGCCTCGTTATGAAACCGGCGGCCTTGCTGATTGACCCAGATATTGCCGGGCACCTGTCGGAACACGAGGCCGCGGCGCTGCGCCGGATCGCGATAGTCGGGGGTCGCATAGACGTAGAACCAGATATGATCCATATGGGTGAGGTAGCCGCCGGCCTTGCCGACAATCTTGTGCCCGCTTCCCGTCGAGTTGGGACCGGATCCTTCCAGAACCCTGTGGTTGCCCAAGTCCGGACTGAACTCGCGCACCATATCGACATTGGAGTTGAAGCCGCCAGTCGTGACCACGACCGCCTTGCTGCGGACCGATACCGGCTCGCCGGTCCTGGTGTTGCGGCCTTCCAGGCCGGTGATGTGGCCGTTCCCGCGCGTAAGCCCGGTGATCTCGGTCTCGGCGACAATCTCACCGCCTTTGCTGCGGAAGCCGTCGATGAGGTGGCGCATCAGGCCGAGACCATTGTGCTCGGTCCGCGTCCAACGCACGACCGAGTTGCCTTCCTGCTCCTTCATGTCGGCCCACTTCGCGCCGAGGCCTTCGGCCCAGTGGTAGAGATCGTGCAGACTATGCTCTATGTAATAGCGCGCCCAAACCTCATCAGCCGACGGACCGCCCCACGCGATCCAATCCTTGAATGCGAGATCGGGCGTGTCTTCGATGCCGTTCGCCTTCTGCAGCGGCGAGCCGACAATTAGGCAGCCGCCGCCGGAAATGATGGCGGCACCGCCCGGCTCGGCAGCCTTTTCGAACCCGATTGCGCGCGCACCAGCGTCGCGCGCCTCGATGCCGGCGGCCACGCCGGCGCCGCCCGCCCCGACGATCGCTATATCGGTTTCGTAGTGCCTGACATTTGCCATTACAGACTCCGGTAGCGTGCCGCCTCATTCACCTTTGATGCCGGCTTCGGCAACAACCTGTGTCCACTTCTTTGTTTCTGCCGCGAGGAAAGCCTTGAACTCTTCAGGCGTGACGGTTCTGCTCTCGACGCCGAGCTTTTGCATCGACGCCCGCGCTTCCGGCGTCTGCATGGCCTGGTTGACCGCCGCATTGAGCTTCTGGACGATCGGCCCGGGCGTCCCCGCGGGCGCGAGCATGCCGAGCCACTCGGTTGCCGAAAGCCGCGGATAGCCTTGCTCGATGAAGGTCGGCACGTTGGGCAGTTGCGCAAAGCGCGCATCGGTGCTGACTCCGAGCGCGCGCAGCTTGCCGGCTTCGATGTGGGCGAGCACCACCGACGGATTGTTGAACATCACCTGCACCTGTCCCGACAAGAGGTCGGTGATCGCCGGCCCGGCACCACGATAAGGCACGTGCGCGAGCTTGATATTGCTGACCAGCTGCAAGAACTCGCCAAGCACGTGGGGCAGCGTGCCGATGCCGGGCGACGCCATATTGATCTTGCCCGGATTGCTTCGCGCATAGGCGATGAAATCGGCCAGCGAGCCTGGCATCGCCGGGTTGACGGTCAGGACTTGCGGGCTCTGCTCAACGATCGCGATCGGGACCAAATCCTTCAACGGATCATAGTCGAGCTTGTAGAGCGACGGCGCGATCGCGAGCGAACCGGCAATGGAGACCAGGAGCGTATAGCCGTCCGGCTCGGCCGCCAGCACAACCCGGGTGCCGACCGTGCCGGCGGCACCGCCCGGCTTGTTCTCGACCACCATGGTCTGCCCCAACAGCGGCGACGCGCTGTTCGCGACGATGCGCGCGATCACGTCGGTCGGGCCGCCTGGTGGAAACGGAACGATGAGGCGAATGACCCGGGTCGGATAATTCTGCGCCGTCGCCGCGAGCGACGCCGCAACGACGAGCGCCGCGGCCAGAATAATGTGGACTGCGCGCCCGCCGGTCATCATCACCCTCGCCGCTCAAAAGCCCCGCGGCTTCACGTTAGAGACCCCTGCCCCTCCCTTCAACCGCTCGCAACGGATGTGCGGCGACGGGCCCGGTCCGCCGCCGCGGCGACCGGGCGGTTATCGTTAAGGCGATCTTAGCGACTGTCGCCTAAAAATGATTCCCAGGCTGTCGTGCGCTGCGATTGCAGCGTTATGTGCGGGTAATTGTCATGTTGAGTGCGTCCGTACAGGTTCAACTGACCGATGACGAGTTGTGGCACGCCATCGTGCAAAACACCGACTCGATGTCGGCACTCATCCATCAGCAGGTCGATCTCGAAACCGGCCTTGCCGGGCCCGACGATGCCGCCGAGCGGGCGCGCTTGATGCGGGCCAACCAGCAGCAGATCGATCGGTTCGCCCGCGAATATGCGGCCTACACCACGGAAATCCGGCGCCGGCATCCGTTCTGACGTAACCTGACTGGGTGGCTTCGCCGCGCGAGCGGCGCGGCGGCGCGGGTGCTTCAACACGCTCGATGCCGCATTTTCGGGCAGACATGACTGCATTGCCTTGGGCGATGTCGCGTCGGGATAGTTGACGCCACCCGCGGGATTCCGGACTAGAATGGCTCCCAAGGTCCGCACATCGACGGACCGACAGGGAGGCTGCCAGATGATGAGGGCCCTGCTCGCAGCGGCGCTGTGTGCCGGCTGGGCGCTGCATGACGCCGCGCCTGCGAACGCGCAAGCCTATCCGACGCGGCCGATCAAGGTCGTCGTGCCGTTCCCGCCCGGCGGACCGACCGACGGCATGGCCCGCATCATCTCCGAGCGGCTCGGCGCGGTACTCGGCCAGCCCATCGTCGTGGAAAACCGTGGCGGCGCCGGGGGCGGCGTTGGCGGCAAGTTCGTCGCCGAGTCCGATCCGGACGGCTACACGGTGCTGATGACGCCGGGCGGTGCGCTCACCACCGGACCGGCGGTGAACCCCAATATCGGCTACGACCCCGCCAAGGTCTTTACTCCGATCGCCGAATTGATCGAGACGCCGCTGATCGTCTCGGTCATCCCGAGCCTGCCGGCCACGTCGATGGCCGAGGTCGTGACCTACGCCAAGGCCAATCCCGGCAAGCTCAAGTGGGGCTCGCAAGGATTTGGCACGGCGCCGCACCTGCTCGCCGAAATGTTCAGGCTCGACGCCGGGCTCAATATTATCCACGTGCCCTATCGTGGCACTGGACCGTTGCTAAACGCGATCTTGGCCGGCGAGGTGCAGATCATTGCCGACCCGAGCACCACCAGCCTGCCCTACATCCAGGATAACAAGCTGCGTCCGATCGCGATCGCCGGCAGCGTGCGCGATCCGAAATTGCCCAACGTGCCGACGGTGGTGGAAGCGGGCTTCCCGAAGCTTCAGGCACCCTTCTGGCTCGCCGTCGTCGCGCCAGCCGGCACGCCGCGCGATATCGTCGCCAAGCTCAACAACGCATTCCGCCAGGCGCTCGATGCGCCGGAAACGCGCACGCGGCTCGACGCGCTCGGCGCTGAAGTCAAGATCGGCACGCCGGAGGACCTCGACAAGATGCTGACGAGCGAGCGGGCGCAGTGGATCGCCGTGGTCAAAGCGGCGAACATCAAGGTGGAATGAATGTCCGTTCTCGATCCTGGTCGCCTGCCGCGTCGTCGCTATTGAAAGTCATCCGCCATGTTTCGTCACGATTCACCAGACGAAGCCGCGTTCCGCACCGAAGTGCGCACCTGGGTGGAAGCCAATCTCCCGGCGACGCTGCGCGGGCGCACCAACCGTCCGCCGCCCGCCGAGCTGATGCCGTGGTATCGCGCGCTGTCGCGCAAGGGCTGGATCGCGCCGCATTGGCCCAAGGAATATGGCGGCATGGGCGCGACGCTGAACCAGCAGATCATCATGACCGAGGAACTGGCGCGGGTCGGCGCGCCGCAAATGCCGGCGCAGGGGCTCAATCACATCGGTCCGATCCTGATCGAGTTCGGAACCGAGGCGCAGAAGGCAAAGCACCTACCGCCGATCATCGACGGCTCGGTGATCTGGGCGCAGGGCTATTCGGAGCCCGGCGCCGGCTCCGACCTCGCGAGCCTTGCGACCCGTGCGTCGCTTGAGGGCGACCATTTCGTGGTGCAGGGCCAGAAGATCTGGACCACCTGGGGTCATCATTCGGACTGGATGTTCGCGCTGGTGCGCACGGACCCGCAGGCGCAGCCGCGCCACGCCGGCATCAGCTTCCTGCTGCTCGACCTGCACAGCCCCGGCATCCGCATCAGGCCGATCCGGACCATTGCCGGCGATGACGAGTTCAGCGAAGTGTTCTTCGACAACGTCATCGTGCCGGCCGAGAATTTGGTCGGCAAGCTCAACGACGGCTGGCGCATCGCCAATGCGCTGCTCGGCCACGAGCGGCTGGGCACTTCCAACCCGCAATACGCCCTGATCGCGCTCGACCGCATCAAAACCATGGCGCGGGCCACCGGAGTCACGGTGGACCCGGCGTTCCGGGATCGCCTCGCCGCGGCCAGCATCAATGTCACGGCGCTGGCGGCTTTGTTCAGCCATGCGGTGGAACTGACCAACCGCCGAAATAGCCTCGGGCCCGATTCTTCGATCATCAAGATTGCCGGGTCCGAGCTGCTGCAGCAGCTCAACGATCTGATGATTGAAGCGGCAGGAAGCAATGCCGTCATGGAGAATCCGATTCCGACCGATTTCGGGACGGTCGACGTCTCGACGTCATTCCTCCAGGTGCGGCGCGCGACGATCTACGGCGGCTCGTCGGAAATTCAGCGCAACATCGTCGCCCGCCGCGTGCTCAACCTGCCGCAGTGACTGCGTACTGACATGGATCTCCACCTCACCACCGAGCAGGCCTTGCTGCGCGACAGTGCCGCGAAGTTCATCGCCGCCGCGGGGCCGAAGGCCGCGCGCAGCCACCGCGGCCGCGAGCCCGGCTTTGCACCGGCACGGCTGCGCGAGGCCGGCGAGCTCGGCTGGCTCGGCATGTTGGTGCCAAGTTCCGCGGACGGGCTGGCCCTCGGCCTCACCGAACTCGCTCTGGTGCTGGAGCAGGCCGGCCGCGGACTCGTCTGCGAGCCGGTTGGGGTCGCGACGATTGCGGCAGCCGCGTTAGCGCAAGGCCACGCACCGCATCCGATGCTGCAACGGGCGATGAGCGGCGAGGTGTTAGTCGTACCGGCACTGCAGGAGAGCGTGCACGGCGGCGATCCTGTGGCGCTGCACACTGTGGCCTCAGGCAAGGACCGCGCGCCGCGTCTGACCGGAACGAAAGTGTCGGTCTGCGCCGACGGCGCCAACGGCTTTCTGGTCAGCGCCCAAGGCTCCGACGGGCCGGCGCTCTACTTTGTGGCGCGTGACGCCTCCGGGGTGAACATCGCGACAGCACAAAGTGTGGACGGCCGCAAGCTTGCGACACTGACGCTCAAGGACGCCCCTGCCGACGTCGTGCCGTCGCGGCAATCGTCGCGCAGCGCCGTCGAAGCGCTGACCGATCTCGCCTTGATCGCGATCTCGGCCGAGCTCCTAGGCGTCATGGAGGGCGCGCAGGAGATGACTTTCGAATATCTGCGCGTACGCAAGCAGTTCGGCAAGCCGATCGGCAGCTTTCAGGCGCTGCAGCACAAGGCGGTCGACGTCTATATCAAGACCGAGACGACGCGGTCGCTGCTCTACCAAATCGCCGCCGCCAACGATCCCTATCGCATCGATCCGGCGCTCGCCGTGGCAGTCAAAGCCAAGGCGTCCGAGGACGCGCTCGCGGTGACGCAGGCCTGCATCCAGCTTCACGGCGCGATCGGCTTCACCGACGAGCACGACATCGGCCTTTATCTCAAGCGCGCCATGCTGCTGTCGTCGCTCATGGGCAACGCCGCGGCGCAGCGGCGCCGCTATGCCGAAATCGCCGAGCTGACGACGTAAGGCCCGCGAACGCGCCATGGACGGGATGCTGGGCTGCATGTTTTCTATCGCGAGCACGCCCGATATTCTCGGCCCGAACGGAATGAACGCAAACCCTAAAAGCGCGGCGGCGACGGCTTTGCCTGCGTCGAACCAGGAGAACTCATGAGCGAAGAACAGACGGTGACCTACGAGCTCGACGGCGAGATCGCGCTTGTCGGCTTGAACCGCCCGGACAAACGCAACTGCTTCAACCCGACGGTGATGCAGCAGTTGCGCGTGGCCATCGAGCGTGCTGGCGAGGAGGCCAAATGCGGCATCATCTTCGGCCACGGCGACAATTTCTGCGCCGGCCTCGATTTGCGCTGGGCGGCGGAGAACTGGAAGACCGGGCGCTCGCAGCGGCTGCCGTTCCCGTTCAACCGCAACACCTATTTCGAGGAGATGGCGCGCGGCAACATCCCTTTCATCGCCGCGCTGCATGGCGCGACGCTGGGCGGCGGGCTGGAAACCGCCGCCGCCGCCCATATCCGCGTCGCCGACGAGACCACCTATTTCGGCCTGCCCGAGGGCACGCGCGGCATCTTCATCGGCGGCGGCGGCTCGGTGCGCGTGGCGCGGCTGATCGGCTTTGCCCGCATGCAGGATATGATGCTCACCGGCCGCGTGCTCAAATGCGATGAGGCCGAGCGCTACGGCATCGTGCAGTACATCGTGCCCAAAGGTCAGCAAATCGCCAAGGCCAAGGAGCTGGCGCTGAAAATCTGCAAGAACGCGCCGCTGTCGAATTTCGCCATCACCAACAGCCTGCCACGCATTCAGGACATGTCGTACGACGACGGGCTCTATTTCGAGCGCATGGTGGCAGAATATACCCGCAGCCCGGAATCGATCGAGCGGCTGCATCAGTTCCTCGACAAGACCGCGCCGCGCGTGCGGCCCGATCGCGCTTGAACCGACCGACGGGAGGAAACGCCAATGGCTCTGCGTGACAACGCCATCGTCGCCTATGCGGAAACCAAGGTGATGAAGAAGAGCGATCGCGACGTCTGGGTGCTCGCGGGCGAAATTCTGGAATCGCTGCTCGACAAGACCGGCTTCGACAAAGCCGAGATCGACGGCCTGGTGATGTCCGGCCTCACTGGCACCGGCGGCGCCAGCATGTTCTGGTCGCAGAGCACGTGCGACATGCTCGGCCTCGAAGTCGGCTTTTGCGAGCAGGTGCATACCGGCGGCTGCTCGGCGATCGGCGCAGTGGCGCGCGCCGCGGCCGCGATCGACGCCGGCATGTGCGAGGTGGCGCTCTGCCTTTATGCCGACACCCACGTGCGCGAGCACAACGGTCGCAACGACCGCAACTATCGCCGCGACTGGACCGATCCCTATGGCCTGTTGGGACCGCCCGGCGCGTTCGGGCTGTTGCAGCGGGCCTACGACGCCAAATACGGCGTCGATCTGCGTGCGCTCGGCAAGCTTGCAGTGACGCAGCGCAACCATGCGCTTCTCAACGAGAACGCCTGTGAAGAGCTGCGCGTGCCGATCACCGTCGAGGACTACCTGAATTCGCGCATGATCGCCGACCCGATCCGGCTGCTCGACTGCGTCATGCTCGCTGACGGCGCTGCCGGGCTGATCGTGACCAGCAAGAAGCGCGCACGGGAGAAGGGGCTGCACAAGCACGTCATCCCGACCGGCTATGCCGAGCGCACCAATTTCCTCGGCGGCAACAATCTCGTCGACGTCACCCGCAGCGGCCATGAGATTGCCGGCAAGAAGGCGCTCGCGGCCGCCAGCCTCGACATCAAGGACATCCGCTCGTTCCACCCCTACGACGACTTTCTTATCGCGCTGGTGATCCAGTTCGAGGCGTTCGGCTTCTGCAAGCCGGGCCAGGGCATGGCGTTCGTTCGCGACACCGACATGTCGTACAAGGGCACGCTGCCGATGAACACCGGCGGCGGCCAGATCTCGGCCGGCCAAGCGGCCTGCTCCTCGCACAATCTGATTGAGGGCGTGCGCCAGCTCATGGGCGAAGCCGGCGAACGCCAGGTCAAGGACACCACCAATGCGCTGGTGACCGGCATCGGCTGGATCAATTACGGGCGCAACTGGGGCTCCAGCGCCGCGCTCGCGCTCGTGCCGAACCAATAGAGGGCCTCATGGCGATCACCCTTCACGACACGCTCAACGTCAAGCGCGATATCAAGCATTACGATTTCGGCATGCCGTTCTGGGAAGCGACGCGGCAGAAGAAGCTCGTGATCCAGTACTGCAAGACGGCGAAGAAGTATCAGCACTTTCCGCGCCCGGTCAGCATCTTCACCGGCCGTCGCCGCGACATCGAATGGCGCGAGGTCTCCGGCAAAGGCACGGTGTACTCGTTCACCATCGCGCACCGCGGCCCGCCGGCGTTCCAGGGCGTCGAGCCCTTTGCCATCGCCAGCGTCACCCTCGATGTCGGCGTCAACGTCATCGCCGGTGTCGTCCACTGCACGGCCGAGGAACTCAAGATCGGCATGAAGATGAAGCCGTATTGGCATCCGCTCGAAAACGGCGAGCATCTCCTGATGTGGCAGCCCGACAAGGACGCCGCATGAGCGGAGTGCAAGACGCTCGCGGCACGAAAGCGGTCGCGAGATTCTTAAGTCCGCGCTCGGTCGCGATCATCGGCATTTCGACGCGGGCGGGCAGCGCCGGCCAGATCATCCTGCAGGGCTTGAAAGTCAACGGCTTTAAGGGGGACGTTCACCTGGTCGGCCGGACCGACGAGCCGATCGACGGCCGGCAGGTTCTGAAAAGCGCCGACGATCTGCCGGAGGGCGTCGACCTCGCCGTCTTTACGCTGCCGGCCGCGGCGGTGCGCGAGGCGATGGAAGCTTGCGCGCGGCGCAAGGTCGGCTCGGCGCTGGTATTCGCCGCAGGCTTCGCCGAGACCGGCGATCACGCGACGCAGGACGCCGTCGCCGCGACCGCCCGCGCCGCGGGGCTCGCCGTTGTCGGTCCAAACTGCCTTGGCGTCACCAACAATGTCGACGGCCTGATGCTGCACATGCTGTTTGCGCGCGAGGCGCTGCGCGGCGTGACCGAGGGCTTGGCCGTCGTCGGCCAGAGCGGCGGCCTGCTCGGCCATATCCAGCGCGCCTGCGACGGCGCCAACATTCCGCTGTCCTACGTGATCTCGACTGGAAATGAGTCCGGCCTCGAAACCACCGACTTCCTCGAATTTCTCGCCGACGATCCTTCCACCCGCGTGATCGCGGCCTATTGCGAGGAGATCAGGCGGCCGCAGGCGTTTCTCGCCGCGCTACGTCGCGTCCGCGCCGCCGGCAAGCCGGTGGTGCTGATGCTCGCGGGCCGCGGCGCCAAGGCGCGCAAGGCCGCTCAATCGCACACCGGCGCGCTGGTCGGCGACTACGCCACGGTGCGCACGCTGGCGGAGGACGCCGGCGCCATCGTCGTTGCCACCATGGACGAGGCCATGGATCTCCTCGCCATCCTGCAGCGCTTTCCGGTGCCGCCGACCAAAGGCCCCGGCGTGCTCACCGCGTCGGGCGCCTATGTCGGGCTGACCGACGACTTCGCCGAGGAAATCGGTCTTGATCTGCCCGCGCTCGAGCCGGCGACGCTGAAGATCATCACCGACACGCTGCCATCCTACGGCAACTACGGCAATCCGCTCGACACCACGGCGGGGTTCGTTCCCTCGATGTTGCCGGTCGTCACCAAGGCGCTGATCGACGACCCCAATGTCGGAATGCTGTTCGTCTCGTTTCCGATCAACACGGCGATCCCCGTAAAAGCCTTCAACGAGGGCATGGCGCATTCGCCCAAGCCCAAGGTGATGGTGGCGCTGGGTGACACTTGGCAGCTCGGTGACGATGTGCTCGCGGCGGTCAACGAAAGTCCTGCGGTGTTCTCGCGCTCGTCGGACCGCATGCTGCGCGCGATCGCTCTTTACACCCGATACGGGCGCCAACTCGGCCGTCCCCGCGCCGCCGCCACGCCTGAGCCAATTCCCGGACTGCCGAAGCTCGGCATCGGCCCGCAGCCGGAATGGCTCGGCAAGAAGATACTGACGGCCGCCGGCATTCGTGTGCCCGACGGCGCGCTCGCTCGCACCGCGGACGCAGCCGTCACCCTCGCCAAGCAGATCGGCTATCCAGTGGCGCTCAAGGCGCAGGCCGCGGCGCTGTCGCACAAGACCGAGGCCGGCGGAGTGGCGCTCAATCTCGTCGACGAAGCCGCACTACGCGCCCGCTGGGACACGATGATGCGCAACGTCAACCGCGCCGCGCCCGACGTGACGCTCGATGGCGTATTGGTCGAGAAAATGTCACTGCGCGGCGTCGAGCTGATGGTCGGCGCCAAGCGCGACCCGGGCTGGGGCACCGTGCTGCTTATCGGTCTCGGCGGCATCTGGGTCGAGGCGCTCGGCGACGTGCAGCTTCTGCCCGGCAGCGCCGACAAGGCCCAGATCGTGGAAACGCTCTCCAGGCTGCGCGCCGCAAAACTTCTTGCCGGCGTGCGCGGCGCGCCTCCGGCCGACATCGAAGCGGCGGCGCAGGTGGTGCTGGCGATCGGCCGGCTGATGCAGAGCGTTTCGGCCATAACCGAGATCGATATCAATCCGCTGATGGTGCACGCCAAAGGTGGTGGCGCAACCGCTCTCGATGCGTTGATCGTTGTCGGGCCATGAGCACGGCATTGCGCGGAGCCGATATCGTCGCCCGCTCGCTGCATCGCCTGGGCTGCCGGCGTGTGTTCACGCTGTCCGGTAACCACATCATGTCGATCTTCGACGCGGCCCTCGATGCCGGCATCGACCTCGTGCATGTGCGCCACGAAGCCGCCGCCGTGCACATGGCCGACGCCCATGGCCGGCTGACCGGCGAAGCGGGCGTTGCGCTCGTCACCGGCGGGCCGGGCCACGCCAACGCAGTCGGAGCTCTGTACACGGCGCTCGCCGCGGAATCGCCGATGGTTCTGCTCTCCGGCCACGCCGCGACCTGGGAGCTCGGCCGCGGCGGGTTTCAGGAATTGCGCCAGGCCGACATGGCCAAACCCGTGACGAAGGCGTCCTGGACAGTCGAGAATGTCGAATCCCTCGGCCGCGATATCGGCAAAGCAATCCATATCGCATGCTCCGGACGGCGCGGACCCGTTCACTTGAGCCTGCCGTCGGATCTGCTCGACGCCCGTCTGGATGAGAGCGCCGTGGCATGGCCTGCGATCGCCGCACCGGCGCGCGGGGCGCTTGGCGAAACGGAATGCGCCGAAATTCTTTCGTTGCTGGCCGCGGCGGAGCGACCCATCATTCTCGCCGGTCCGCAACTGTCGAATCCGCACGGACGCGATCTCCTGGCGGACCTCGAAGCCGCGACCGGCGCGCCGGCAGTCATCCTAGAGAGCCCGCGCGGGCTCGCCGATGCGACGCTCGGCGCCTTATCCGACCTCATCAAGCGCGTCGACCTTGTGGTGCTTCTCGGCAAGGCGCTGGATTTCACGCTCAAGTGGGTGGCCGCGCCGACGTTCGATCCTCAAGTACGGGTGCTCGCAATCGATCCAGACGCAGCATTGACGGCACGCGCGAAGCGCGAGAGAGGCGATGCCTTGATCTTCTCCTGCGTCGGCGATCCACCGCTCGCTGCCGAGAAGCTTGCGACGCGTGCCAAGCAGGCGAACCCGCGAACTTCGACATGGCTCGCCGAAGCCCGCCGCGCGCTCGATGACCGGCCGGCAGCGTGGCAGCACGTCGTATCAAAGACGCCCGGCCGGCTGCATCCCGCGGAAGTCTTTCGCGTCCTGCGCCCCTTCATCGCGCGCAATCCGGACACCGTCCTGATCTGCGACGGCGGCGAATACGCACAGTGGGCGCAGAGCATGCTTCCGGTGCGGCGCCGCCTCATCAACGGCGTCGCTGGCGCGATCGGCAGCTCGCTTTCGTTCGCCCTTGCCGCGCGTCTGGTCGAGAGCAAGGCCCCGGTATTTGCCGTGCTCGGCGACGGCACTATCGGCTTTCATATCTCCGAATTCGAAACGGCGGTGCGACGTGGCCTGCCCTTCGTCGCCGTATTGGGCAACGACGCGCGCTGGAACGCAGAGAGCGAAATCCAGCGCCGCGATTACGGTGCCAACCGGATGCACGGCTGCGAGCTTCTGCCGGTGCGTTACGACGAAGTCGTCAAGGCTCTCGGCGGCCATGGCGAATACGTCGAGCACGCCGCCGACTTGCCCGCCGCGATCGACCGCGCGCTTGCCAGCGGCAAGCCTGCCTGCATCAACGTGATGATCGAGAGCACCGCAGCTCCGGTACTGCGCTCGCCGATTTGATCAGGCCCGCGGCCCTGCGCCTATCACAGCGCCCTGTCGTCCGTTATGGTGTTCACAAAGCGAGCGCAGGAACCGCGCCACAGCAGGCGAACTAATCTCGGGAGTACGTCATGATCAAAGCCAAACGTTTCGGTCACGTCACCTTTGAGACACGCGATCTCGAGCGCCAGATCGCCTATTTCACCGAGATCGCCGGGCTTGTGAAAGCCGAACGCGTGAACGGGCGCGCCTATCTCGCGACAAAGCACGGCGATCTTGCAGTTCAGCTGGAGACCGGAGACAGCGCGCACTGCGCCCGATTGGCGTTCCAGGTCGCGCCCGAGACGGAATTCAAGGACATCAAGAGCGGAATCGAAGCGGAGGGCTTGCGCTGTCAGACGCGAAACGACCCGGCGCCCGGCATTTCCCAAATGCTGTCATTCGAGGATCCCAAGGGCACTGTGTGCGAACTGTTCGCGTCGCAGACGCCGATTTGCAAACCGCAGGCCGTCGCCGGGATCGGTCCGATCAAGCTCGGGCATCTCGCCTTCGTCGTTCCGGAGCCCAAGCAGTACGCCGAATTCTACAGCCGCGTGCTCGGCTTCCGCGTGTCCGATTGGATACAGGACTGGTTTGTCTTCATGCGCTGCGGCCCTGACCATCACACCATCAATTTCGTCCGCGGCAAGCGCACGCAGATGCATCACGTCGCCTTCGAGCTGAAGGACTGGGCGCAGGTGCAGTCGGCTTGCGATTTCCTCGGCAGCAAAAATCTGCCCATCATTTGGGGCCCGGGCCGCCACGGGCCGGGACACAACGTCTACACCTATCACCGCAATCCCGACGACCAGATCATTGAAATGTTCACCGAGCTCGACAAGATGCTCGATGAATCGCTCGGCTATTTCGAGCCGCGGCCCTGGCACCGCGACCACCCGCAGGTGCCGAAAGTGTGGAGCGCGCCGCCGAACGACATGTGGGGACCGCCGCCGACGGCCGACTATCTGCGGCAGCGCGAGTAAACGAAATCTACAAGGTGGTGATGGTGGCAATGGCGCCGTCGAGCGCCTTGCCGTCTTCGTCCGCGAGCGCCGCGTCGCGCAGCCGCCTCACCCAGTCGGCCGCGTCGTTGCGTTCGCGAAGCAGCACCGCCGCCGCAAGCGCGCGGTCGAACTTGGATAAGCCGCGCGCGTGGGTGTCGGAATAGCCCTTCACCAGGCGCCGCAGTTCAATGATGGCGCGGGCCAGCGCCTCGTTTGACGCCGCCGCGGCGCGTGCGGCGTTGAGCCAGGCGTCGCGGTGCGCAACCTCGCGCTTGTGCCGCAAGGTGCCGCGGCGGAATCGCCGCATACCGGCAAGAATATAGAGCGGCAGAAACCAACGGATCGTGGTGGTGCGCACGCGACGGCCTTTGTTGACGACGCGATCGAGCGCGTGGACGAGCCGCGGTCGCGCCTCGAGCCAGAGGCCGAGCTTTGCCGGCAGCGTGCCGATCGCCTCTTCCATGCGCGGATGCATGAACTCGGTGATGTCGACCAGCTGATCCGGTGCCGCCATCACCTCAGTCCGCACGCGCTTGAAGCGGTCTGCGCGGGTCTTCAGATCGGCAACGCGGATCACGTCATCGTAGGCCATGGCGACGGCGGTATATTTCGCTGCGGCAGCGATGAGCGTTGCGTCGCTGCCGCGCCTAAACGGCAAGAACGTCGCCACCAGATCAAGGTACTCACGGCCGTAGTCGATATCCTGAAAGTCGACCACCCGACGCAGGCCCGCGGCTAGCATCGCGTGCGCGTCTGCAGGAAACTCGGCGCGGGCACGCTCGACCAGCGCGTCGAATTGCGCGTCGCCGATCGGTTCAAGCTTTGGCTTTGCGGTGCCAGCGCTTGGCGTGGTCGGAACTGCAGACTTGGTGACGCCATCAAAGCCGGCCGCAAAAGCGCGAAGGCTCGCTTCGACACCGACGCCGGCCTTGCGGATCGCCGCCTCATAGGCGCTGCGCGGCAGCGGCAGTGCGTTCGACGCCGCGAGCGCCCCGAACATGACGGCGGAGATCGCGCTCCCGGTCTCTTCCGCAAGCGCGGCCATGTCGAAGGCGATGAAGCGCTTGGCCGCGACTTCGGCGGCGCGATAGACCTTGCTGTCGTCGGCGATGCCGTCGCCGGGCGCGATCTTTTCCTGCACCGCGTAGGAGCGATGCGACGAGGCGATCAGCGTGGTGCGCCCCGGCGTGACGAGGCCGCGCTGCATGGCACGACCCGCCTCCATCAGCTCGGCGCCGATCACCACGTCGACCTTGCCCGGCATCGGCGCCAAAGCCAACACCGGATAGCGGCCGTCGGCGTGGGCTCTGATCATCTCGACGTAATAAACCGTAGCGCCGGTCCGTTGCGCGACGCCCGGCACCGAGGTCGATTGCGCAATAAAACCCTGACCCTCGGCGAGCGTCACGATCCAATCGACGAGAACGCCGCCGCCCTGCCCGCCCATCGCCATGACGGCGATGCAGATTGGCTCGGTCGTTTCCAGGTCGCGCGTCGGCGTCATGAGGTTCATAACGGCACGTTGCCTCACGAGAACGCGATGCGGCGGCGGGCGCGACGCCGTTGCAGCAAGCCGATCACCGCTGCGCGAATGCGCGCCAGCACGCGGTCGAAGGCGGTCGGGTTGTGGACGATGTCGGCGCGATAGAACGACGGACACAGCACGGCCGCTTCCGCCACTTCGCCGCAGTTACCGCAGCCGACGCAGGAATTGTCGACGGCGGCGACCGGATCGTCCTTCAGCGGATCGTCGGTGCGCCGAACCGACAGCGACGGGCAGCCGGAAAGCCGGATGCAGGCGTGATCGCCGGTGCAGACGTCGGCGTCGACGCCGAAACGCTCGCGCACCATGCGCTCCCCGGCCTTCACCGCCTTGGCGAATAGCGGCTTGATGCGGCGCTGCTTGTTCAACATGCATTCCGACGAAGCGACGATGATCTTCGGACCCTTCTCCTTCGTCGTCAGGGCTTCTTTCAGCGTGTCGCGCACTTTGGCGACGTCATAGGTGCGATCGATCTGACGCACCCAGGTCGCGCCGACGCCCTTCACCGCCTCGGCAATCGGATGCTTGGTCGAGCGCGAGCGGTTGTCGGCCCGCGACGACAGGACATCCTGGCCGCCGGTCGCGGACGAATAGAAATTGTCCACCACCATGATGACGCCGTCATGCTGGTTGAACACCGCATTGCCGATGCCGCTGGCAAGCCCATTATGCCAGAAGCCGCCGTCGCCGATCATCGCGATCGGGCGCTTGCCGGCCTTGACGTTGAACGCCGAGGCTGACGCCGGTCCGAGACCGTAGCCCATTGTCGTCGCGCCGATGTTGAACGGCGGCAGGATCGAGAACAGGTGGCAGCCGATGTCCGCGGCGACATGATGCGGCCCGAGCTCCTTCTCGACGAGCTTCATTGCCGCGAAGATCGGTCGCTCCGGACAGCCGGTGCAGAAACCGGGCGGCCGCGGCGGGACAACCGCACCTAACGCCTTGATTTCGTCGGCGATGGGTTGGGCCGGCTCGTTGCGGCCGCGCAATTGCTCGGGCAAAGCGTCGGGCATGGCGGCGGCGAGAAAGCCCTGCAGGCCGGCCGAGACGACTTCGGCGGTGTATTCGCCCGCGACCGGCAACACGTCCTTGCCATAAACCTTGGTCGGAACATCGGCCTTGCGCAGGATCGCGTGCAGCGCCGTCTCGATATATTCCGGCTGCCCTTCCTCGACGACGAGCACAGCCGATTTTCCGGAGCAGAAGGCCGCGAGCTCGCTGTCGATCAGCGGATAGGTCACGTTCATCACGTAAAGCGGAACGCGCGTGCCACCCCAGACGTCGGCCAAGCCGAGCTGCTGCAAGGCGCGGACGACGCCGTTGTAGTGGCCGCCCTGAAGGACGATGCCGATGCTTGAGCGTTCGCCGTCGAACGTCTCATTGAGCCGGCGCGCCTTGATAAATTCGATCGCTGCCGGCAGCCGCTGCGCGATCTTTTCTCTTTCCTGCACGAAGGCGGCGGGCGGCAGCACGATCCGGCTGGTGTCGCGCTGCGGATTTTCCAGCGCCTGGGCCAGCGTGAACGGCGGCGGCCGGTTGTCCTTGGCGATGAAGCGGCCATGGACGTGGCAGGCACGAATGCGCACTTCCAGCATGACCGGCGTGTTCGAGGCTTCCGACAGCTCGAAGCCGTCCTCGACCGCTTTGACGATGCTTTCCAGATTGGGCCGCGGATCGAGCAGCCAGATCTGAGACTTCATCGCGAAAGCATGCGAACGCTCCTGCATGATGGAGGAACCTTCGCCGTAATCCTCGCCGATAATGATGAGCGCGCCGCCCTTGACGCCGCCCGAGGCGAGGTTCGCCAGCGCGTCCGAAGCGACATTGGTGCCGACGGTCGACTTCCAAGTCACCGCGCCGCGGATCGGATACATGACGGAGGCCGAAAGCATGGCACCGGCGGCGGCTTCCGACGCCGACGTTTCGAAATGCACGCCAAGCTCGCCGAGCACGTCCTGGGCGTCGGATAGAACATCCATCAGATGCGAGATCGGCGCGCCCTGGTAGCCGCCGACATAGCCAACGCCGGACTGCAGCAGCGCCTTGGTGATCGCGAGGATGCCTTCGCCGCGGAATTCTTCGCCGGCGCCAAGCTTGAGATCGGCCACTTCCTTGGCAAACGAGCGTTCAGCCATGTTGGTCAGCCATTGAGGGCCTCTGCCGTTGCGGCGATCGGCGCCGCTAATTAAAACCTGAAGCACCGAGCGTCAATTGCCGCCCCGATACCTCTCTCGGCTGGAAGCCGTGCGATTCTCGCGCGTGGCGGGCATTCTCCGATGGCGATTGCGCGCCATTGCGGGCCATCGCCATCGTCCGCGGGCCTGCTATCCTCGCGCCGATGCGGCGGCCGGTGCGGGCCGCCACACGCTGGGGAAGGAAGCAATGACGAGAACCGAAGCGTGGCGATGGGTCGGTGCGGCTGCCGCCGCCACGATCGGGCTTCTCGCCGCGGCGGCTCCGGCAGCGACAGCCGAACGTTGGCCGACGCGGCCTGTGACCGTGCTGTGTCCGTTTGCTGCGGGAACCAGCACCGACACGCTCATGCGGTTGATCAACGCGTCGCTGAGCCAGCAATTCGGTCAGAATTTCATCGTCGAGGATCGCCCCGGCGCAACCGGCAATATCGCTGCGGGAACGGTGGCGCGGGCGGCGCCTGACGGATATACGCTGCTCATCGGCACCGTAGGCCCGATCGTCAATAATAAGTTCATGTACAAGGATCTCGATTTTGACCCGGAGCGCGCCTTCGCGCCGATCGCATTGCTCGCCTACTCGCCGCTCATCATCGTCGGCAGCCCGAAATTGCCGGTGAACAATCTGAACGAACTCGTCGACTACGCCAAAGCCCATCGCGGCCGGCTCGACGCCGGCACGGTCGGGGTCGGATCGCAGGCCCACATTACGGTCCAGCTACTCAACAAGCTCGCCGGCATTTCGATCGGCCACGTGCCCTATCGGATCACCTCGCAGGCGCTGCCTGATTTGGTGTCGGGCGACCTTCAGCTTTCGGTCCAATACGTCCCGACCTTCGTGCCGAATGTGCTGTCGGGAATGCTTAAGGGGTTCGCTGTCACCAGCCCCAAGCGGATGGCCGAGTTGCCGGATGTGCCGACCGTCGAAGAGTCGGGATTTCCCGGTTTCGAGGCAAACGGCTGGTCGGCCCTGTTCGCGCCGGCCGGCACGCCGCCTGACATCATCAACAAGGTCAATCGCGGCGTGAATGAATTTCTGCAGAGCGACGCCGGCCGAACGGAGCTTGGCAAGATCTGGATGACGCCGCTGGGCGGCACGCCGCAGCAGCTCGCCGATTACATCGCGAGCGAGAATGCCAAGTGGGGCCCGATCATCAAGCAAGCCAATATCGTCCTGCAGTAGCCATGACCGAACGACTGCCGAGACATACTTGCGACACCCACCTGCACGTCTTCGGCGACGCGCGCGTCTATCCCGCCGCCAATCCGAACGCGCTTTACGCACCGCCGGAAGACCGCAGCTTTGCGGCGATGAAGGCCCTGCACGACGCGATGGGCGTCGATCGCGCGGTCTTCGTGCAACCCACCATATACGGCACCGATCACCGGCTGCTGCACGATGTTCTGAAAGCCGCTCCGCAGCAGAATTATCGCGGGGTCGCCATCGTCGACGACAGCGTCAGCGACGCCGAGCTCGCCAGGCTCAACAGCGTCGGCGTGCACGGCGCGCGGTTCAATTTCGGCAGCCGATTCAAACTGGCGCCGAGCGTCGGCGATTTCCGCCGCGGTCTTGATCGCGTTCGCGAGCTTGGCTGGTTCGTCAAGGTGTTCGGCTTCGAAGATGACTTCCTCGTCGTCGCCGACGAACTGCGCAAGATCGATTTTCCGGCGATCATCGATCACATGGGCGGCCCCGATTACCGGCGCGGCACCGCCCAGCCGGCGGTCCGCCTCATTCTCGATCTGCTCAAGAACGGCAATTGGTGGATCGGCCTGTCGAACGGCGATCTGCGGTCGCATGCCGGGTATCCGTGGGACGACGCGGTCGCGTTCGGCCGGCTGTTCTACGAGGCGGCTCCCGACCGCTGCCTTTGGGGCACCGACTGGCCGCACGTCCATCGCTTCATCCGGCCCGACAAGGACGGGCACTCGGACTACGGTCTCGACCACGAGATGCAGCGCGTCGCACTGCTCGAACGTTATCTGCCCGACCGCACGGCGCGCGATCGCGTGCTGGTCCACAACCCGGCACGCTTTTTCGGTTTTGCGTAGAGCGCGGCCGCGATTTATTCCACAAGCACGGCGCCGGTTACGTTTTCCGTAGCCGATCTGGCCGTTTCAAGCGCGTTGCCGATCCTTGCTCCGCCGGCTGCGTTTCGGTGGAGGACCAAAAACCACATCATCAATAAACAGCGTGCGGCGCCAGGATTGATCCGGCAGCGCCTGTCGAGCAGGACCCAATCGAAGTCGCGGACGCTGACCAGAAGGGCCTCATAGCCCTTGTCCGCGGAGGGACTGCAACACCGCTACACAAGCAGAGAGCGCATGTTCGTGTTCTTGTCTCGACTGGGACGCGGACCTGTTGCCGTTGGGCACGTTGCTTGAGCGGCTGCGCCGTCCGAATCGCCAGCGTGTTCGAGGACTGCGCCGGTGAGGATGGCGTTGGGCTCGCGCGTGACCAGCCACTCGTGCGAATGCGCGACGGAGATCAGCGAACAAACACGCACTGGCGGAGAGAGTGTCCGCCACTAGCCTGAAATTCTCTCATATTTTCAAATGCTTACTGTGACACAAGGTTTTTACCCACAAATGGCCCCGCAAAGTGATGCGGACATCCGCGAAGGCAAGCGAACGATGAGCGGAGTCTTTGCACAGCGAAAGCTAGGACACCAATCAGCTTTGCCCAACCCGCTTCAACAAAGTGCCGGAAGGTCCACATTTCGCACAAATCCTTTTCCACGATCGGCGCTTCAATGCGGACGGTTCGGAAAAGCCCGATTACATTCTCAATCAAGACCCATATCGCCACGCCGTGATCGCCGTTGCCGGCCGGAATTTCGGCGTTGGCTCCTCACGGGAGACTGCCGTATTTGGTCTGATCGAATTCGGAATCCGCTCCGTCATAGCGCTCAATTTCGGCGATATTTTCTTTAACAACTCCCTCAAGAACGGGCTGCTGCCAGTTCACTTGCCGCCTGAGAGCGTGGCTACGCTGATGCGCCAACTGCTCGACGAACGTGGGGCACGCCTTACGGTCGATTTGCCAAAACAAACGGTTACGGTTCCCGATGGCGCAACCTATCGCTTCGAGATCGAACCGTTGAGCAGGCATCGCCTGCTAAGGGGACTCGATGAAATCGCGCACACCCAGCGGGCGTATTAAGCAATTCGAAGACGAGCAAAAAAACATTCCCCTGGCTCTCCTGAGGGGAACGACGCGCGCTCGCGCCAGGCATTCCCTATTACCCTCAAAGCGACCGATTGCCGCGGCGCAGTGAAATGGCGCGAAGTGCCAAAAGCCGACATTCGCCAGTGCACAAAATAAGAAGAGCCGTCCTACGGCGGCTCTTCGTTTAGCGTATGTGCCTTCGACCTGATCGAGTTTCAACCGCGAGGACTATCGGCTCACGCTCATAGGGGTAGGTCGATTCATTATTTGGCTACATCGGCGCGCCGAATCTATAGTTGAGGCCCAGGCGGAATATGTTGGATTGCAGGCTGGCCGTACCATGCAGTGTGTTGGTGCCGGTTCCGAGTCCGGGGGTGTCAGCGACAAAGGTCGTTGTGCTGATTGATGGAAATCGCACGTAAAGATATTCGGCTTTCGCTGACCAGTTGCCCATGAAGGCGTATTCCCAGCCGACGCCGACCGCGTAGCCCGTTTTGGTCTGCGATGCCTGGGAAGCGCCTGATGCAAATTCAGGCGTGGTGTCGGCATAGGCTTGCGTGTATCTGATGCCGGCGAATGCCGCGCCACCCGTGACGTAAAGGAGTGAGCGATCAAAGGCCACACCAGCCCGCGGCCTGACGGTCGCCAGCCAATTGGTTTTTACTGAGTTGGTGACGGCGAAGGGGCCAATCGTCGACACCCCGGTTCCAGTGAGTGTCGCATTGGCGGAGACCCCGTCTATGTCACCTTCAAGCCCGAACACAAAAGCGCCAGTCTGAAAATTGCAGCCCGCCTGCCCGCCACCGATGAACCCGGTTTTGTTCATTGAACCGGTTCCGGCCGCGTCAACGGCTGCCAAGTTCGCAGGCAAGCCGAAATGCGACCCAGGATCCATGGTGCTAACGACATTTGAGTGATTCCAGGCGGCACCGCCATTTACGCCAATATAGCATCCGGTCCAGGAGAAGACCGGCGCGGGCGGCGGCGGCGCCTTGAGAGCCATATCGGCCGCGTGCGCAGTAGGCGCGGCAAGCACGAGAGCCGACACCAATGCAAGTGATGTGCGCTTCATGACAGTCTCCCCGACGTTCTAGATTCCTAGTGTAGTATCTCACATGCCTGCCCGCGGTTGCATTAACCCGGCAAGTCCCACGCTGTTTTTCGAGAGCATGTTGCCCGAAGGGCACACTGAAAGTTCCAATTCTTTTAGGGTCGTCTTTTCAAGGCTTTAAGGTGAAGTTGCAGGTCTGTTAAAGTCGGCAGAAGTGGAAATCTGAGGGACAGCAGAAGGGGAATCGGGGGACAAATGTCGCGGACCAATGCGGTGCTTGATGATCGTGACGTGCTGAAATTGCTCCGTTCGAGAGTGCGAGACGCTGGTGGTCAGGCTGCGTTTGCCAGGCAATTGGGCATGAATAGATTGCACTTGAATAGGATGGTGAACGGCAAAAAGGTACTCGGCTCTATCATCCTTGGTCCCCTCAACCTCCGCATTCTTTTTACGCCAGTCGGGCGGCGGGGCCGCGCTGATGGACGCAACGTGCCAAGACTGACCAAAGTGCGTAGGTTGTCCCGGGGCTGTTGCAAAGCGAGAGGTCATAAGGGAATCGACATGCTCGGGTCTTATGTGCGTGCGCTTGATGGTGATGAGCTGCTGGAATTACTTCGTTCACGAGTAAAAAGCGTCGGTGGCCAGAGTGCATTTTCAAGGCTGCATCGCATCGAACGGACGTACCTGAACCAGGTCCTCAGTGGCAAGAAACCGCCAGGTGGACCGAGTATCCTTGATGCCCTCAACCTCCGCATCGTTTATGCACCTGCCGAAAGACGAGGCCGCTGACGACTAAACTGAGAACGACCGTGTTGTGCGGTACAGCAATTGATCCAGCCGAAATGACGCAATGGGTCAAAAGCGTCGCTTTGGGCACTATGGCCCGATGTCCGCTCTTACCCCGATAGCGACCGTACCTGAGACCGGCCCGGCCGCATTCTTTCTGGCACCTGATGCGCATGGCCGCGGGTCCACTGCCGATGGCATATGAAACAATTGATAGTGCAACTTGGAGCTAATTAGCGGTGCACTTCGCGTAATTCAGCTTTTTCCGATTAGAATTCTAATAAGCCGCCGTCAGCCAAAATGCACTCAGGGATGGGGGGCAACCCTTGAGAGGGGCAAGTGATGCGTTCGATCTTTTTGAAGTTCGTCAAAGACGATAGTGGCGCAACCGCTATTGAATATGGACTGATCGCCGCAGGTATTTCTGTGGCCATCATCGCAGTCGTCCAAGGACTTGGTACCAATCTGAAGAATACGTTCCAGAGCGTGTCCACCGCGCTGAAATAAGGCTCCTACTCTATCAACTCAGCCCCGGTCATCTGCCGGGGCTTTTTTGTGGTGCAAGCCGAAGTGGCGGGCGGCAACGAGCAAAGAGGTTCACCGTGAAAGCCATTCGTATCTTCTACCGCGCATATTTAGTCGACCTTGAACAAGACGCACAAAAGGAATGGCGCGCGGTGTCCATTATTCACAGCAAGACAAATCGCAAATTGTCGCCACCGCTAACCGTTAGCCCTGACGACGTGACGGCGGAAAGATATGCCAGAGCTGCCGTGGATGAGCATCTTGCGACCGTGATGAGGGACACTGCGCGTCGTGCCCGTTTGATGGCTTCGTAATAGCCACTTCGACGGTGCTTCTTCACCGGTTGTGCGGCTCAGCAATTGGCCCGCTCGGAGGCACGCGATGGGTCAAAACTACCCGAATCCAGATGTCCGCGTGATGTCGGTTAAACACCGGCCCGTATGTGGTGAAGTCAAATTCGCCGTACCCGACTTTAAAAATTTTTGCCATTGCCTCCTTGCGGCGATGATGCCCAAGGAACGGAAATATCTCAATGAGTGAATAGCTGATGAATTCGATGTTGTCGTCGAATGCGTTGAGCACAAAGCCGAAACGCGGCGTAGAGCGACTAAAGGCGTTCCCGCAGAGATTCTGGCATTCTGGAAACCGAAGAAGAAACTTGGGGCAATTTTTCGCTGCCGCCATTGATCTACGTCAATGTTCGTTCAACGGGGCGCCTTCTAGAGCATGTCCGTCTTAAGGCAACCGTGCTTTTGGCGTGGTACGCGGGAAACCGTGTCGGGAGTTCGAATCCCTTCCCTCTCCGCCAACCGCTAACCCCTGCTACGCCACGGTTAGCGCTGCGGAGAAGCTATCTATCTCGGTGCAAATCCGCTTAGTTTCTCGATCAAGTTCGCGTGCAGCCGCTATGACGTCTATTGCACTTCGATGCGAAAGCTCTGTTGCTTCCGCAAGCGTCCTGGTCGTTTTCGATACTTCAACTATCTCTTCGGCTACAACCCGAATTGCACTTGCAATATTGCGGGCGGCACCTCCGTGATCGGCGACGGAGAAATTGACGTTGTCGCTTAGTTCTGCGACCAGTCGCATGTGCGCTTTGATGGCTTGCAATGCCTGTATCGAATACAAGCCAGCCTCACGCACGGCCTCAGTCTTTTCGCGAATGTGATCGGTAGCTTGGGTCGTTTGACCGACCAACGCTTTGACTTCGGAAGCCACGACCGAAAATCCTCTTCCTGCTTCACCAGCACGAGCTGCCTCAATTGTCGCGTTTAACGCAAGAAGGTTCGTCTGATGCGCAATCTTCTGGATTGAACTCACGACACTATCGATCTGCCCGACAACGACATTAAGACGCTCGACTGCCGCGTTCGTCGCCTCAGCCTCTTGGGTCGTTTTGTGGACAATGCTTGAAGACTCCTCAGTCTGCCCGCTTATCTTATTTGCGGCCAGGGCGAGGTCATCGGCGGCGAAAGCAACTCCATCAACGCGGGTAGCGACACTCTGTGAAGCATTGAGAACCTGGCCGCTGCACTGCTTCGCTCGCGCTGCCGCAACGTCCAGCGCTTCTGATGCGTTTGAAAGAGTTTCGATCTTCGCGCTGAAAAGCATGATTGCTTCAACAAGCTGACTATTGAACGCTTGAAATTTGTCTTGCATTGCCGCGTCACGGCGTAGCCTTGTCTCCCTTTCTTCGCTCTCCTTTAATTCAATGCTTTGAGAAAGAGCGTTTTGGTTGGCTACTCTGAGTGCGTCAGCGGCGGTCTTGAGGGATTGACGGTTTCGCATACTAAACGCGACCGAAGCGCCAAGGAGAATGGTAAGCGCCAGCGCACCACATAGCGTTACTAATCGCTCCTTTTGGTAGCGTGCCAAAATATCGTTTTCGGCGAATTCGACGCTAACAATTAGTGGAAAACCTGGGACGCGACGGAAGAACCCGACTCGGATGACTCCATCTATAGGATTGGTCTCTCTAAATGGCCCTTCTGCCCTGCGTTGAGCGGCTTCAAAATATGGACTGCCGGCGATTGATTGCCCTGCACCATCTTCAATCCGATCCTTCCGCGATCGAACAACGCCATCCAGCCCGAAAAGAGCGATAGTGCCATTTCGGCCAACATCAATTGCACTGTAAAGACGTGAAAAGTGATTTGGATCCACTGAAGCCAAAATTACGCCACCGAAACTCCCATCTGACCGATCAATTCGGCGACTCAGTTGGATAGTCCATTTTCCAGAAACTCTTCCCAAAACCGGCTTACTCACAAAAAGAAAATCATCTTTGGATTGCAAATGAACGCGAAAGTGTTCACGATCCGAAAGGTCGACCCTGGACCCGACTTCGCCGAGACTAGAGTTGATCATGAAGCCATCGGGACCAATTATTACATACTGTAGTGTTAATCCATCTGCATTATTCAGCTCGCTGGTGAGGCTCTTGAATTCCAACTTATCACCTTGTTGAACGTAATAGTTACGCAGGAGTTGGATCGTCCAATCGACCTCGCGCAGCGAGTGAACGACGTCCTCTTCGAACGCGCGCGCCAGATTTGCCGAGTTTTGCCGGACGCCATCGTACAGCTGGCCTCTGAAGCTTATAAGATGGAGGATGGCGCCAGCCCAAATTACAATGATCATTGCCAGAGCGAGATAGGCCGTTTCATGCCGAGCGTCTCGCCAGTGCAATCGCCAATCCGATCGAAACCGATTCATCGAACCGACCTGTCCGAAAGCGCGTGAGAAAAAGTTAGACCTTCTAAAACCAATGCGCCTAACGAATTCTTACAGAATATAGTCGGCGACTTTCGGCATATTTGCGATTCGGCTTGCTCATTCGGCCGCGGCAAAATGCAAAACGCGACCGAGCCGGTAAGTCGCCAGAACGGAAAGCCGGTCGAGGTCGCCCCCGGCCGAATAGGGCGTGTCGCCCCCGCTGAGCCGACCGCACCGGCGTAGAAGCAAGACATTAACTTCGCGTGCACTGACCCAGTCGGGTTCCCTTGCTTCACCGTCAGGAAATCCCTGACTGCGTCTGACAGCTGTTTGCTGCGCTGAGGAAAACACCTACCCGTGGCGCTTTAATGAAGCGCAGGAAGAGGTACGACACGGCGACTACTGCCCGCACGATTGGTGCAAGCCGACGTGATCGCGCGGGCGCGCAGCTAGAGGCCAAGCATTCGCCCTATGGCTTTGTGGACGTTCTTGTCCAATGTTTTCGCCACTTCAGATTTGATTTTGCTGACATCTTCGCCACTCAAAATCCGGGCGACAAAATCGGCAGCGGTCTCGAACATATCCTTAAGCTTCGGTCCGCACCACATATGACCCTTCGTGCCCCAGTTTTCCTCAAAGGAGTGCGTAGTCGACAGGCCATAGACCAATGCCCATTCATTGAGAAGCTCGGCATTAGTGGTTATGAGCGGATCGGTGCAGACAAAAACCCCTTTTACGCCACTGCGCGCGAGGTTTTCCAAGACCGGTTTGATTTCATCCGCGGTTTGCAGCGGCATCGTGTTTTTATGGAAATTAAGCTTGCGACGGTTGGCCTGGTTCTCAACTTCATCCATCTCCAACCGAACGTTACGTGCATCCGTGTTGCCGATTGTACTAAAACAAAAATCTTGATTCGGGTTTATGGTTTCAATCACATAGTCAAACCGGTCTGTGACATGCTGGACCTGCTGATTGGAGATACCCGTTACATTGTTGCCGGACAAATCATCGAGGCCAGCCGTCGCATAGACAATTGGAATTATCTTAGTTGCGTTGGCGCAGGCGAGCGTAGGCCTAGTTCCCCCCGTAACGATGACATCCCCAGATACGGCGTTGTTGACAAAACGCGTCGCGATCGCCTCGTAGAGCTCCTGCACTCCGCTCGCCGGTTGATACTGGATTTGATATTCGGGCAAGCGCGGGTGCGTGCGCAGCTGTGCTTCAAAAGCGTCAGTGTACGGCTTCCAGGCGTGAGGTGTCGTCGCGACTAGAAAGAAAATGGTCCGCATGGCTGATCTCCCATGATTGAAGGAAACCCGTTATCACTCGTGCACGAACAGCGGTCGCCGAGAATGCTGGCCCCCCGCGCTTGCATTTGCCCTAACATTTCTTCCAACAGTAGTTCGGCCGACAGTGTTCGACGCCGATCTTGCATCTGCATGCTCTGGGCAGAAGCAGAATTATAACGTGCAACACTATATCAGCTCAACCTGAAGGTCGAGCACTGATCTAACGATGCTCACCGACGCGCAAACGCCTTCCATGCCCTAGCAGCCCCAATCTTCCTTAGCCTCGCGTCGCACGGCTGGAGCAGAGGGTGGCACAACCGATTATGCCCGATCCGCAGGCATGTCCGCTTTTCTGGTCGCTACCGAAGGTGAAGCGGACATCGCGACGACACGGCAAAATGACGCTAATGACCGATTGGCGACATACGTCGGCCCAGTTTGCTGTGACGCACAACACGGCTTGCGCCCTCGAATTCGATAGCCTCAAATCGCCCTCGTGCTCAGCGTTGGGGGAGCTAATGAGGCGGCGGTATTTCATCTCTCTGATTGGGGGAGCGGCCGCGTGGCCGGTCGCGACGCGCGCGCAGCAAGCGAGGAATGTGCCGATTATCGGCTATGTCGCGCCGACAAATCCACT
>Ga0335081_10000941_pt1 | contig 46740 bp, 40 predicted proteins | sample Lox_Sample_35_FD_206713 | JGI IMG/M metagenome (GOLD analysis project Ga0335081, IMG submission 206713) | Soil microbial communities from Loxahatchee National Wildlife Refuge, Florida, United States - Lox_Sample_3.5 | ecosystem: Environmental > Terrestrial > Soil > Wetlands | place: USA... | reverse complement strand
GCGCGCGGTGCCGCGTCCACTACCTGAGCAAGACGCGACCGCCGACGCGATTGCACGTCGCGCGCGGATGGCGTGCCCGTTCATGCCCGACGTGTAAGGCCCTCCCGGGCGAGCCGTGCCGCACCCCCTCCGGGCGCGAGGCCTCGCGAACGCATGTGGCGCGGCTCCGCCCCGGCCGGCGCGAGCTTCTGAGCGGCGAACCGGTCTGGCAGGAGCTCAAGGCCCGCGGCGCCACGATCGCCACCGTCCCGTTCAGCGGCCGCGCTGGCCGTGGCGGCCGGACCGACAGGATCGTGCTGGCTCGATTCGATCGTGACGAATTGGTCGACGTCGAGCGATGGACGGGACGCGACGAGCTCTGCCACGCGCTCGAGGCCCCCATCTGGGATCGGTTCGGGTCCTTCGCCGGTCGACCGCTCATCGCCGGGACAGTCATCTGGACGGCCGCAGATCGCCGCATCGTGATCGAGGGGCGACGCGGTGACAAACGCTTCGAGGAGCTCGTGTGAGCGGACTGGAGGTAGTCCCACCACGTCGCATCGGCTCTGGATCGGCGCGAGGACCACCAGCCTCACAAACGCGAAAGACCGGGCTGCCACCCGGTCTTCCATACATACGCGCCGTCAGCGCGGAACAAAATCTCCTGTCCGCAGTGTACCGAGCCGAAAGACGGACTCCAAGGCCGGCGCGGTCGTCTGCGCGCACTCACAGCTCCGTCTGAGCGTCATCGCGAACGCCACCCCTGGCGTTGGCGATGGCCCTCAGCCACATCGACTTCGGACCCCTGGCTCAGGGGAGCTCCGGATGAGTCACGCTGCGATTGCGGCAGTGCTCGCCCGCCACGATCTCTCAGCCGGCGAGCGCTTGGTTGCCTGGTCGTTAGCGAGCTTCGCCAATCGCGACCATCGAGCGTGGCCCGGGATCCCAGTCGCTGCGGCGCGGGCAGGCTTGAGCCGCAGCCGATACCTCGAGACCCGTAATCGGCTCTCGCGCCGCGGGCTACTCGAAGTCGAAGCGCCTGGCGTTGGCCGCGGACACGCGAGCACGGTACAGGTCCTGTTCGCGCAGTTCGGTCCATGGCACGAGGGCGAGGTCAACGCGGAGCTGCTCGAGGCCGTTCTCGGGTATAGCCCGACCCGGGGACCAGCCCGGCTGCTCTTGGCGGCACTCGCGGCGCTCGCCGATGAGAACGGCAGCGTCGAAGGCTTCACCACCGACGAGCTCTGCCGCACCGCCGGGCTGGCGAACAGCACCTACCGCCGCGCACGTGAGGCACTGCTCGCCTCCGGAGAAGTGAGCGTCGACGACCACCGCGGCGGGCGCGGGCGGACGTGCCGGTGGACGGTGCAGCATCCAGCACAGATCGCAGTAGAGCCGGTCATGGGACCGAAACGGCGGGTGGCTCCGCAGCGAGGTGCCCGCCCCCTCCTGGCGGCCACGACCTCGGGCGCCGGCGAGAGCGCCGAAAACGGTCCGATCCTGAGCGGGGTTTCCGGCGGAAAGGGTCCGATCCTGAGCGGGGTTTCCGCTGGAAAGGGTCCGGGCCTGAGCGGGGTTTCCGAAAAGGGTCCGACCCTGAGCGGGGTTTCCGAGGAAAACCCCGCCAAAACCCCGCCAGAAACCCCGCCACCCAACGCGCGCGGGGGAAGGGAACCCAGGAACCCCAGAACCAGACAACACCCCCCGACCCCCCTGGAGGGGGGCAGCTCAGCCCGCTCCGCCCTCCTGGAGCAGACCTACGTCACCGAGCGAGGCCGCAAGCGGAAGCGGCATGTTCGCGTCGACCTCGACGAGACAAGACGACGACTCGGGCTCCCGACCGCCACTGACCACGAAGACTGGCGGCGGACATGCATCCTGCTTCGCGAGGCGGTCGGGGAGAGCGTCTTTGCGATCTGGCTCGAACCGATCGAGCTGATCGCGGTCGACAGTCAAGACGCACTCGTCATCGCACCACCGCCGGCAACACGCGACTGGGTCGAGAAGCGGTTCGGACGACTGCTCTCTGAGTGCGCTCGCCGTGCATCCCGCGAGCTGCGCTTCGCCAATGACGCCGAGCGCGTCGCATTCGGCCGCCACGACGAAACACACCTCGCGACGAGCGACCGGGGCGACCTCAAACAACCCAAAGGAGCATCTCATGATCACTGTGATCGCAAACCAGAAGGGCGGCGTCGGTAAGACCACCAGCGCCGCCAACATCGGCGCGCTGTCCGCCGCTCGCGGCCTACGAGTGCTGCTCGTAGACATCGACCCGCAATACGCCCTGACGCGACAGCTGGGTCTCGAGGCGCGATCGCTAGGTGTCAACCTGGTCGATGTATTGGCAGGCCGCGCCACCGCCGCCGACGCAATCGTGTCAAGTGTCTACGGGGTTGACTTGATCCCGGCCGGCAGTGGGCTCGCGGGCGTGGAGATGAGCCTCGTAGGAGAACTCGGCCGCGAGCGCTTCCTGCACGACGCGCTCGGACCGGTCGTCAACGAGTACGACGAGGTCGTGATCGACACGCCGCCCAACCTCGGACTGCTGACCGTCAATGCGCTGGTTTGCGCCGACCGCGTAGTGGCGCCGGTCAGCGCCGACGACGAGGGCGCGGTCCACGGGATCCTGGAGTTGCGCCGCACGCTCGCCAAGCTCGCCGCGCGACTCGGCGGCGAACCGCCGGGCATGCTCCCGCTGATTACGCGCTGGAGCCCGGCCCGAATCAGCAGCCGGACAGTTGAAGAGCGTTTGGTGGAAGCCGGTCTCGCGCCAGCAGCGCGGATCCGGCTGCGGGCTGCGCTTGTGTCCGAGGCAGCAGCCGCGGGGATCCCGGTCGCGAGACTTGCCCCCGACAGCACCGTAGCGATCGCTTATTCCGAGCTCGTCGATCTCCTGGCCTCGGCGGTCGCGCGATGATGGCCGTCCGCCGACGCGGCCTCCAGGTCGACGACCCGCTCGCTGCGGGCGGGGAGCAATCAACGTGGCCGCGCTCCGACGCCGATGCGACGATCAACTCGCGCTTGCGCGACATCCCGCTGGAGCGGATCCGTGCCAACCCGGAGCAGCCACGCAAGCGGTTCGATTACGGCGCCCTGCTCGCGCTCGCAGACTCGATCCGTGAGCGCGGCGCACTCCAGCCAGTGATCGTGAAGCCAGCGGAGGACGGCTACGAGCTGGTGGCGGGCGAGCGTCGCTGGCGCGCGGCGCATCTCGCGGGCGAAACGACGATCCCGGCAATCATCGACGGGCTAGTCGACCAGGCCGGTTCGCTTGAGCTGGCCCTGATCGAGAACCTCGTACGCGAAACCTCAGCCCGATCGAACAGGCGAGAGCACTCGCCACGCTTCTTCAGGACCTGCGTCTGACGGAGGTGTGCTCGCAAAGCGGCTGGGTCGCAGCCGCGCCGACATCGTCAACACGATCCGGCTGCTCGACTTGCCGGACGAAGCGATCGAGTTGATCGACGCCGGCGAGCTCAGCAAAGGGCATGGGAAGGCCTTACTGACGGAACCGGACCATCACCGACGGAGGCAACTCGCTCGACTGGCGGCCGAACAACGCTGGTCGGTGCGCCAACTTGAGACCGAGATCAGCCAATCGACCAAGCCCGCGGCACGGCGCCATCAGCCCGAGGCTGACCACTTTGCCGCGGCCACGCAACTCCAAGACGCGCTCGTCAGCGCCACGGGATGCGAGGCCCGCGCCACCCCGCATCGATGCGGCTTCCAGATCATTCTGGACTAAGCCGGCGCGGCGACCCTTCTGCGTCTTCTTGGTGGCGACGTCGAGACGCCATGATCCCGGGTGACGGAGTTCGTCGTTAGATGTTCCACGTGGAACAGGTGGCGACAGGAGACCATGCGTTTTTGCTCGCACTGATGGGGCTTTTGCTAGCAGCCGAAAGACGGTCTGCCCCAATCGTGAGGATCGGATAACCCGTCTGTGCACCGAACAAAGGCTGCGCCTTTGTCAGTGCTAGGCAAGTGCCCCTACCGCGCAAGGTCGTCGCCCGAGACCATCGCCGCCCTAGCTCTTGACGTGGTGATGATCGGCGGCGCTTTGGGAGATTGTCTCTCCACAGCACGTCGATCTTGGAGGTTGCTCCCATGACCGACATGCGGTGGGTATACGACTTCGCGGAGGGCTCACGCGACATGCCTGAGCTACTCGGCGGGAAGGGCGCGAACGTAGCCGAGATGACGCGAGTCCTTGGCGCTGGACGTGTGCCTGCCGGCTTCACGATCACAACCGAGGCGTGTGTGGCCTACCTCCGGTGCGATGCCGTTCCCGACGGATTCGCCGCCGAGGTCGACGAAGCGCTCGGAAGGCTGGAGCGCCAGGCCGGCAAGGTGCTCGGCGACCCCGAGGATCCGCTGCTGGTGTCGGTGCGCTCGGGCGCGCGGGAGTCCATGCCGGGAATGCTTGACACGGTGCTCAACCTTGGGCTGAACGATGCGTCGGTCGAGGGACTGGCGATGAGAACAAACAACCAGCGGTTCGCCTGGGACTCGTTCCGGCGGTTGGTGCAGATGTACGGGAACGTGGTGGTCGGCGTCCCCGGCGAGTCCTTCGAGCGCGAGATAGCGATCCTCAAGAGTGAACGCGGTGTCGTGCTCGACACCGAGCTGGATACGGATGCGTTGAAGCTGCTGGTCGCCCGATTCCGCCGCCTCTACGAGTTTCCGACGGATCCGCGAGAGCAGCTCGACGGCGCGATCCGAGCAGTGTTCGAGTCGTGGAATGGCGCGCGGGCGGCGACGTATCGGCGGATCCATCGCATCCCGGACGAGTGGGGCACTGCGGTGAATGTTCAGCAGATGGTGTTCGGCAACAAAGGAGAGACGTCGGGATCCGGGGTGGCGTTCAGTCGCGACGAAGTGACGGGAGCGCCGCGGCCGTCGGGCGACTTCCTTGCCAACGCGCAGGGCGAGGACGTCGTCTCTGGTGTGCGCACCCCGAGGGACATCGACGAGCTCGCGGCATGGCTGCCGGAGGTCCACGCGGAGTTGATGGAGGTGCTTCGCCGGCTTGAGGGCCATTACGGTGACATGCAGGACGTTGAGTTCACGGTTGAAGAGGGTCGGCTGTACCTGTTACAGACGCGGGTGGCGAAGCGGCCAGCACAGGCGGCGGTGCGATTCGCAGTCGACGCTGTGCGTGAGGGCCTGCTCTCGCGCGAGCAGGCGCTCCTCACGATCGACGCGAGATCGTTGGACGCGCTACTACATCCGAGCTTCGCTCCCGGACAGGAGTTCGAGGTCATCGCCACCGGCGTGCCCGCTTCACCCGGGGCAGCCAAGGGACAAATCGTGTTCACCGCCGAGGATGCGGTCGAGTGGGCGCAGCGCGGCCGCAAGGTCATCCTGGTGCGACAGTTCACCGAGGCCGACGACGTACACGGCTTCCACGCTGCCCAGGGCATTCTCACAGCCGAGGGCGGCAAGGCCAGCCATGCGGCGCTGGTCGCGCGGGGCATGGGCAAGCCATGCGTCGCCGGGGCCTCGGCGCTGGAGGTGAACGTGGACGAGCTCGAGCTGCGGTGCGGCGATCTCGTCCTGCGCGAGGGCGATTTGATCGCGATCGACGGCTCGACGGGTCGCGTCACCACAGACGACGTGCCGTTGTCAGAGCCGGCGCTTGACGAGTATTTCGACACGGTCCTGAGCTGGTCTGACGATTTCCGCCGGCTCGGAGTTCGAGCGAATGCGGACACGCCAGAGGACGCTCAGCGCGCCCGGGAGTTCGGCGCCGAAGGCATCGGTCTGTGCCGAACCGAGCATATGTTCATGGCGGCAGACCGCCAGCCGAAGATGCAGGCGATGATGCTCGCGGCGTCGACGGAGGACCGCCGGGCAGCACTGCAGGAGTTGTTGCCATTACAACGCGGTGATTTCGAGGCTCTGTTCGAGACGATGGCGGGACTACCGGTCACGATCCGCCTGCTCGATCCGCCCCTGCACGAGTTCCTGCCGAGCTCGACCGACCTGGCGGTCGAGGTCGAGCGCGCCCGCCATCAGCGTCCAGGCGACGTGCACCGACTCGAGCGCTATCTGGATCGCGTCCAGTCACTCGAGGAAACCAACCCGATGCTCGGCACCCGGGGCGCGCGGTTGGGAATAATTGCGCCGGAGATCTACGACATCCAGGTGGAGGCGATCATGGCCGCCGCTGCCGCGGTCACCGAGCGCCATGGCGCAGCGCCGCAAGTCGAGATCATGCTCCCGCTGGTCGCCTACGAGGCCGAATTGCAGATACTTCGCGACCGCGCCGAGCGAGTGATCGCATCGGCCGGGAACGGGATAGTGCGACCGCTGGTCGGCACCATGATCGAGTTGCCGCGGGCATGCTTTGTCGCGGACCGCATTGCGGGCGTAGCCGACTTCTTCTCGTTTGGAACCAATGATCTGACGCAGACGGCACTCGGTTTCTCCCGTGACGATGTCGAGTCCGGCTTCCTGACTGATACCTCGAGCAGCGGATCATCACCCGGTCGCCGTTTGAGACGATCGACCAGCCTGGGGTTGGATGGCTGGTCCGCCTCGCTGCTTGGGTCGGCCGCGAGGCCAAACCATCGCTCAAGCTAGGCGTTTGCGGCGAGCACGGCGGCGATCCCGACAGCATCGACTTCTTTGACATGGCCGGTCTGGACTACGTGTCCTGCTCGCCTTTCCGTGTCCCGATCGCCCGGGTCGCGGCCGCGCAAGCCGCGGTCCGAATGCAGCCGGCGTAGGAGCCGCGGGCGGGACCGGCAGGACGGCATAGCGTTGAGTCGCAGCGCAGTAGACGGCATCAAGAAGCCGAGCTGGCTTCATCACGGTGGCGCGTCGTGATGGCGCACCGCGTGCTGATCCGAGCTGTGTCGGATCTGCACGGCCACCTGCCCGATGTGCCTGCGTGCGACTTGCTACTGATCGCCGGCGATATCTGCCCACTGACCGACGATCGGTCGGCCGTGCAAGCCCCATGGCTTGATCGCCCGTGTCGCGCCTGGTTGCAAGGACTGCAGGTGGGTCACGTCGTCGTGGTTGCCGGAAATCACGACTTCGTGTTCGAGCAACCGGAACTCGTCCCGCCTCTGCCGTGGACCTACTTGCAGGACCGGCTGGCGACGGTCGGCGGCTTGCGCGTGTACGGGACGCCGTGGACACCAATCGCGGGTCACTGGGCGTTCCAGGCCACGGCCGAGGAGCTTGCGCAGCGCCTGGCTTCGACGCCGACCGGCTTGGACGTACTCGTTTCTCACTTCCCGCCGCGTGGCTTCGGCGACTGTGTGCGCCCTCGCGACTACAGCCTGCTGTCGCGGTGTCCGCCCGAAGTGCACATCGGCTCGGACGCGCTGTTGGGTGTGATCGACCGCGGCGGCCCGGGGCTTGTCGTGTACGGTCACATTCACGAGGACCGGGGCCACTGGAAGCGTGGTAGCAGTGTGCTGGCCAACGTCACGGTGCTCGACGGAGCCGGGGTGCCACGCTACCCGGGCATGGCGTTCGAATTTGACCTCGACGATCGAACATTGGAGGGTGTGCCGTGGCTGATCGACGACGACATTGCGTGCGTCGGGGCCCCATTATCAGATCAGAGCTCAGTCGCCCAGTTCGAACACTTTGCCAGTCTCGATCCCTTCGATCGATCGGAGGTAAGTTGCGGCAACCTCGCTGAGCGGTACCGGCAGGAAGCCGGGGAAGAACGTTCCGTAGTCGTCAAGCGCTTCGGTGACCACCGTCGGGCTCACGGCGTTGATTCGCTGCCGGCCCGGCAGTTCTGCCGCGGCCGCCATCACGAACGACTCAAGCGCGCCGTTGACGAGCGATGCAACCACCCCGGTCCGGATCGGCCTACGAGCGAGGATCCCGGTAATCAGGGTGAATGAGCCCTCGTCCGTGACAAAGCGTGTGCCCTGGCGCACCACTTCGACCTGTCCGATGAGCTTGTCTTCGACACCTGCCTGCATGTCGGCGAGGGACAGCTCGCCGAGCGGCTTGAATGGAACCGAGCCGGCGGCGCACGCGACCGCGTCGACGGGGCCGACGTTCTCGTACATCGCCCGTATCGAGGCAGGGTCGCGAATATCGACGGTTAACTCACCACGCGATCGTGATGCGGTCACGACATCGTGGCTTGCCTTGAGCGTCTCATGCACTGCGGCACCGAGACGACCGCTTGAACCGATGAGCAGGATGCGCACGTTCGAGTTCCTCCTAACGGACAGGTTGGGGGCCTCTGAGACGAGTCGGCACGGCGGTGCCGCACTCCGGCCTTGAGGACTAGCAGACGTGCTGCGCCTCGGTGGTGCGTCCGATGCGTTGGCACAAGCTTGGCCTTGACCTGGGCCAACCAGCGGCCTCTAGCTTCGGTCTGGTCGCCGCGCGAAGCTCCGGGTCGACGACGCTCGCCCTGGAGGTGACCCATGACCACGCTCACGCATAAGACGATCCATCATCACATCGGCGGCCAGGACATCCCGGCCTCATCGGCACGAACGGCACCGGTGTTCGATCCGGCGACTGGCCAGGTGCAGGCCGAGGTATTACTCGCCGACGCGCGTGACGTCGACCGGGCGGTGAAGACCGCACGCGCGGCGTTCGGAGACTGGCAGGACGTGTCGCTGACCGGGCGCGCCCGCATCATGTTCGCCTTCCGCGAGCTGGTCGCCGAGCATGTCGACGAGCTGGCGCGGATCGTGAGCTCCGAGCACGGCAAGGTGTTCTCCGACGCCAAGGGCGAGGTGATCCGCGGCCAGGAGGTCGTCGAGTACGCCTGCGGGCTGCCGCAGCTGCTCAAGGGCGAGTACTCCGACCAGGTCTCGACCGACGTCGACGCCTATTCGTTCCGTCAGCCGCTCGGGGTGTGCACGGGCATCACGCCGTTCAACTTCCCGGTCATGGTCCCGATGTGGATGCACCCGATCGCGATCGCGGCCGGCAACACCTTCGTGCTGAAGCCCTCAGAGCGCGATCCTTCTGCCTCGAACCTGATCGCCGAGCTGTACGCCGAGGCGGGGCTGCCCGATGGCGTGTTCAACGTCGTGCACGGCGACAAGGTCGCCGTCGATGCGCTGCTCGACCATCCCGACGTCGACGCCGTGTCGTTCGTCGGCTCGACCCCGATCGCCAAGTACGTGTACGAACGGGCGAACGCCTCGGGCAAGCGCGTGCAGGCGCTCGGTGGGGCCAAGAACCACGCGATCGTGATGCCCGATGCCGACCTCGAGTTCACTGCCAACCACCTGACCGCGGCCGGCTACGGCTCAGCGGGGCAACGGTGCATGGCCATCTCCGTGGTCGTGGCGGTCGGCGATGTAGCTGAGCCGCTCATTGCGCGGCTGCGTGAGAAGGCACTCGAGGTCAAGGTAGGCCCGGGGCTCGAGCCGGACTCCGAGATGGGACCGGTGATCACCGCGCAGGCACGCGATCGAATCCGCGGCTACATCGAGCAGGGGGCGGCCGCCGGCGCCGAGCTCATCGTCGACGGCCGCGAGCTCCACGGCGAGGGGGACGGTTTCTGGGTCGGGCCGACGCTGTTCGACAAGGTCCCGACCGATGCCTCGATCTACACCGACGAAATCTTCGGACCGGTCCTCGCGGTCGTCCGGGTCGCCTCGCTCGAGGAAGGCATCGAGCTGATCAACCGCAACCCGTACGCGAACGGCACCGCGATCTTCACCGGCAGCGGCCAGGCGGCACGAACCTTCCAGCGCAACGTGCACGTCGGGATGATCGGCGTTAACGTCCCGATTCCGGTGCCGATGGCGTTCTACTCATTCGGCGGATGGAAGGACTCGCTGTTCGGCGACCATCACATCCACGGGCCGGAGGGCATCCGGTTCTACACCCGCGGCAAGGCGATCACCACCCGCTGGCCACAGGACGCCCAGGACCGGACGCACCACAGCCAGCACATGCACTTCCCGACAGCGGTGTGATTCTGATCGTGCCGGCGCGCGGCTGGCTCAGTCGCGGACGGGACTCCAGATGTCGCTGACCGTGATTCCGGTCGGGAACGGGTCGTCCGGCTGCAGCGCGTGCTGCACGTAGCCGGTGATCCACGCCCGGCCCTGGATCGACGGCACCACCGCGGCAAGACCCCCGACGGTGGTCCGCTCGAGCAATACTCCGTGGAAGGTTGTCCCAAGCACTCCTTGATGGACGTACGGAACCCCGAGTTCAAGCTGCCTTCGGGCGTGGAGCGCCGCCATGCGGGCGCAGGTGCCGGTCCCGCACGGAGAGCGGTCCAAGGTTCCCCGCCATGACGCCGGTTGATCGAGGCTGATGCGCCCGGCCGGCAGCACCACGCTGTTGCGACCCGAGATACCAGGAGCATCAGGAGGGGCGTGCAGCATCACCAGCGAGATCTGATCGATATGCGGCTGCTCGGGATGCACGACCGGTACCTGCTCACGGGCCGCGGCGAGTAGCGCCATTCCGGCCCGGGCGATCGCGAGTGCGTTCTGTGGGCCGAGTGAGACGCCCAGGTCGGCGGCTCGTGCCTGGACGTAGAACTGGCCGCCGAACGCGATGTCGGCCGGGACCGTCCCGTACTCCGGCACGACGATCGGTGCGTCGAGTGCCAGGGCGAAGGACGGCACCATCCGGACGCGGACCGACCGCACGCGACCACGCTCGACGTGTGCGGTTGCCTGCACCAGTCCGACCGCGGTGTCGATGCGGACCACCGTCTCCGGTTCCGCCGCTGGGAGGCTGCCCGTCTCCAGCAGCGCGGTGATGGCGCACATCGTGTTGCTGCCGGACATCGGGCGAAAGCCACCCTGCTCAAGGATGATGATGCCGACATCCGCGGCGGTGTCCAATGGGGGCACGACGAGCACAGCGCACATCGAGGGGTGCCCGCGAGGCTCGCGCAGCAGCAACCGGCGTAGCCACTCAAGCTCGGTCGAGCACCATCTCATCCTTTCTGGCCAGGTATTGCCGCGCACCAGCAGGTGCGAAGCCAGCAGGATCCGCCCGGGCTCACCTTCGGCGTGCGCGTCGATCGAGGTGATCAGGGTCGTTCCCGGTCTCGATGTGGTCACCACATCATCGGCGGTGCTGGTCGCTAGTCGCATGAAATTCGCTTACCCGCCCAGCTCTGGCACATAGTCAGCCTTGTTCGCCATCCGCCGCTGGACGGCGAGTATCTCCCGGATCGCTTCGGTGAGGACACTCGCTTCGACTGTCGACATGTCCCTCGGCCCGATCGTGTCCGAAGGCGTCTCCCCGCGGCCCAGCTGCTCGAGCTGGTGGCGCAGTCGCACGCGCTGAGCAATCTCGAACACGTCACCGAGCGTGTCCGCGTCTTCGGTGCTCATCATCCGAGTCCCGGCAGCGGCGCGGAGACGCTCGGGTGTCGCGAGCGCGGAGGATTCCACGCTGAGCGCGGCCCAGCGCGCGATGTTCGCGATCGGGAGGAGAGCTTGCGTCTTGATGTTGATCGCACGGCGCCGCCAGCGCCCGCGCAGTGCGTCAGACCGGTCAACCGAGATTGCGAGCAGCATCCTCATCGTCGTCGGGTGGTGACGTAGGTCGCCGAATACCCGCGCCACCTCGGGCAGCCCGAAGTCTCCGTAGATCGGACGGCCGTCGACGAGCAGGCACGTCATGATGATCGCGTCTCCCTCGGTGGGCTTCGACAGCCAGCCCTTTGCCGCGCGCTCCCACTCGCGGTGAGTGCGAGCGAACGCCGGGTTGGCCGGACTCACGCCGTGGCGGTCGTGGCTCACCCCGGCTCCCACCAGCACGTCGGTGATCGCGGCAAGCGCGGGGAGGTAGCCGTCGATCTCGGCGGCGCTCAGCTCGTCGGCGAATGCGGCGGCCGCGTCCATGTCGGAGTTGAGCACCCCCTCGCGGCGTCCGTTGCTCCCGAGCGACAGCCACGTGAAAGCGTGCGGGTTGAGGTCCGCGCGGGACTCCATGACGAGTTGGATCGCGCGGCGCGTGAGCGTGTCTACGAGAGCCGAGTGGACCCGTATGACGCGGCTCGAGGCAAGCCCGCGCGCCATCAGATCCCGAATGAGTTCGGGGACCAGGCGGAAGCGCTGCTGTAACTCATCTACCGTGGTGGCGCGCCGGAGCTGCTCATGAAGGGCGGCGCCAGCGGTTGTCGATGACACGACGAAGTCGATCGGGGCGACGACGCCTCGGAGCACGCCGGTGCGGTCCACGACCAGGACGAAGTCCGCGGCGGCCTCGAGAATCTTGATCAGCGCTTCCGTTGCCGATGCTCCCAGCGGAACCGTCGGCGGGTCCGGGGTCATCACGGCGGCGGCCGGAGTGCTCGTGCGTTGTCCTGCCGCGACGCCGCGGCGGATCGTGGCGTCCGTGACGAGCCCGTAGCCGCCTTCGGGGAGCCGGACCGCGGTGTAGCCCAGGCCAGCGGCGACCATCCGCGCTGCCGCGTCGGCGATCGAGGTCCCCGGCTCGACAACTAGCGGCGGCCGCTCGATGAGGTCATTGACCAGCGTGTACGTCGGAACGCCCACGGCCTGCTGGCTCGTTGCGTACACCTCCTGCGCCAGGAATCGAGCACCCCGGCGGGAGGCGAAGGCCGGCGCCACTAGGTCGGCAGGCAGCCGCACTACAAGGACGTCTCCGACGGCGACCGCTTGCGGGCCTACGGCCGCGCGGGTAAGGGCGGCGACGTAACCGAACAGTCCACCCACCCCCTCCGTCTTGTCAGGTAGCTCGGTCAGACGCTCCCGGTGTGACCACACGTCGACTCGGCCTTCCCACACGACGAACAACTCATCGACGCGGGAGTCGAACGCGTCGAGTATCACAGAGCCCGGCGAGTAGCGCTCAACGACCGCCTGGCGAGCGAGCTGGGCCAATTCGGTCGCGGCGAGCACGTCGAAGGGCGGGTGGGAACCGAGAAAGTCGGCCAATGCCGCGGTGTCAACATCCGCGACTCGTGTGCCGGCGAGCGCCGCCGCCGCTGTGAGACCGTCCGACAATTTGCCACCTCACCTATCCGTGTGAATTACCCGCCCATCTAGTTACAGAGCGAGGAGCCCGAGCGTCCGGGCCACTGGGGACACCCCAGGGGCCCGGACCGCTCACCGCAGCGATCAGCTGCCGGCAGGCTCCGGCTGACGCAGCTGTCCTGCTGCCTGTCCATTGCCCGCACCGTTTCCCGCGCTGACCGTCGCGACGGGCCGCGGCGTGGTCTGCTTAGCCGCTTCGGCCGCGAGGATGCTCGTGAGCTCCTCGGTCGGGCCACCGGCGCGCACTGCCCAGGCGAACGAGCCCAATGCGATCGCGATCATCAGGATGATGTCGAACGGGCTGGAGATCGGCGAGGGATGCCTCGGACCGTACTGGCCGTAGTAGGCGACCAGCAACAGCGCGAGGATCGTGAGCACCAGCCACGCGCCGCCGCGGAGGTGCCGCCGCCCGTCCGCATTGCTGATCGCGTACAGGGCCGCAATGAACGCGACGATGATGACCACGATTGAGGAGAAGTAGATCCCGAACGACCAGCCGCCCGAGCCCTGAGTCTGGCTGAGCTGCGCCAGCCACCGTCCTCCGATCGCGACCACGATCCAGGCGATCGCGAACGCCAGCGAGAGCAGCCGGCTCGGCACTGCGCGGCTCCACCCCTCGCGCACGCTGGTGTAGGCGCCGTAAATCGGAAGCGCGAGGAACACGACCGTGAACAGGTTGATCAGCGAGAACCAGCCCGCGAAGTAGATGAGCAGGAGGCTCGCGGTATACCCGGCCGCGGCACAGAAGTTGACCGCCGGGATCTTGACCGGTCGCGGGAGGTCCGGTGCGGTGCGGCGCAGCACAGCCAGAACCGGGCCGCCCATCACGTAGCTCAAGGTCAACGCGATCGACACCATCCCGACGAACAGGTACCAGCTCGGCGCCGGGAAGAAGAACAGCACGCCGAGAATCGCGCATGCGGCGAGCGCCACGATCGGAGTTCCGAAGCGGTTGATCTTCTGCAGCGGCTTGGGGAGCTCGCTGTTGACCGACATCGCGTATGCCGTCCGGGTGCCGATGCCCAGCCACACCCAGGCGGTGGCCGATGGCGACAGCGCGGCGTCGGTCAGCAGTACGGTGCCGAACCAGCCGAAGCCGGCGGCGGTGACGGCGTTGAGCAGCGGCGCCGACGCCCATTGGCTGCCCTTGAGTCCGGCCCAGTGTCCCGGGTGTACCCCGGCCGCGTGCCAGTCCAGGGCTCCGATGAAGGCGATCTGGAGCACCAAGTAGACGACGAGCGGGATCAGGATCCCGCCGACGACGATCGCGATTGGAATGTTGCGCTGCGGATTCTGCACCTCGCCGCCGAAGTCGAGGATCTGCCGCAGCCCGGAGTACGCGAACACGATGCCGCCGGTCGCGAGTGCCCCGAGGACCGCACCGCCGCCGAGCGGAGTGAACCCGCCGCCGATCGTGAAGTTCGCCGAGTCGAATGCGGTGAACATCAGGATGGCCGTGATGGTCGGGATGACGAGTTTCCAGATCGTGACGATCTTGTTCGACTCGCTCAGCAGCTTCGCCCCGAACGCGTTGAGCAGGAAGAACACGAACATCATCACAAAGCCCACCGCGGTTCCCCGCAGCGACAAGACAGTCGTGCCGTTCACCACCTTCAGGAAACCCAGTCCGTGCCAATGACCGCCGACGTAGGTAAGGACGGCCTGGGATTCGATCACCGGTAGCGACAGGGCAGCGATCAGGTACGCCCAGCCGTTGAACCAGCTGAGGAACGCGCCGTGCGTCAACCGCGGCAAACGGACGCCCGCCCCCGAACGCGGAAGCATGGCCCCGAGCTCCATCCACGTAATCCCGATCACCGCGAAGAACGCGGCGCCGAGCACCCAGGTGAGAATCGAGGCAGGGCCGGCGATGCCCGCCGCGGCGAGCGTGGCGAGCAGCCAACCCGATCCGATCTGGACGCTTACGGCGAGCGCGATCAGGCCAAACAGGCCAATTTGTTGTTTTAGATGGGCGTCGCTCGCCTCGTAGGCGCCCTCTCCTGCGGTGAAGCCAGCACTTGTGGCGGACATGCCATCTCTCCCTCTGGTGTATCACTACATGCGTACTGTGAATGCGGGTGAGCACGATGTGTTCACGTGACCGCGTCCGGGCACGGCAAGACCGCCCACCCTTTGAGGGGGCTTCGTGCAGTGCGGACGTCGATGCCGATTTGAGGCGCCGGTGGCGAACTACACCTAGTTCGGCCGGCAACCGGTCACTCGAGTTTGATCATGGCGTGCTTAACCCGTGTGTAGTCGTCGAGTGAGTAGACGGACAGGTCCTTGCCGTAACCGGATTCCTTGAACCCGCCGTGGGGCATCTCTGACAGGAATGGGAGGTGGTCGTTGACCCAGACGCAGCCGAAGTCGAGCGCCCTGATGGCCTGCATCGCGGTCCGGATGTCTCGCGTCCAGACCGAGGCCGCCAGGCCGTACCGGACGTCGTTGGCGTAGCCGATCGCCTCCTCGGCGCTGTCGACGCGCTGGACGGTGACGACCGGGCCGAACACCTCGCTCTGGATGATCTCGGCGTCCTGGGCGGCCCCGGTGACGACGGTCGGTTCGACGAAGAACCCCGTCTCGCGGCCCGCCGAGCCGCCGATCAACACATGCGCGCCCGCGCTCGTGGCGCGGTCGACAAAGCCAAGCACGCGCTCCTGTTGTGCTGCGGATACGACCGGCCCCATCTCCACCGCTTTGCCTTCGGCTGGGTCGCCGACGTGCAGCGATGCGGTGGCGGGCACGAGCTCCTCCAGTAGTGACTCGTACGCGCCGGCGGTGGCGATCACCCGTGCGGCCGCGGTGCAGTCCTGGCCGGAGTTCAAGAAGCTTGCCACCCGCAGGCCGGCCGCGACCTCAGCCGGATCGGCGTCATCGAACACGATTGCCGGGGCCTTGCCGCCGAGCTCGAGATGGACGCGCTTGAGGCTGTCCGCCGCGGCATGGGCGATCCATTTTCCGGTGGCGACGCTGCCGGTGAGCGAGACCATTGCCACGTCGGGATGGGTGACGATCCCCGCCCCGACGGGATGTCCGGAGCCGGTGATCACGTTCAACACTCCCGGCGGGAGTATGTCGACGGCGAGCTCGGCCAATCGGAGGGTCGACAGCGGGGTGATCTCGGACGGCTTGAGGACGACCACGTTGCCGGCGGCGAGCGCCGGCGCGATCTTCCAGATCGCCATCATCAGCGGGTAGTTCCACGGCGCGATCTGCCCGACGATCCCGACCGGCTCGCGTCGAACCATCGAGGTGTGGGCGGGGCTGTACTCCCCGGCGGCGGGCGCCTCCATCGTCCTGGCCGCGCCGGCGAAGAACCGGAGCTCATCCGAGCAGATCGGCAGCTCCTCTGCGGCCAAGGTCTGGGGCTTGCCGACGTTGGCCGATTCCAGCGCGGCGAGCTCGTCGGCGTGACGGTCGATCGCGTCGGCGAGCGCGAGCAGCGCCTCCATTCGCTGCCCGGGTGTCGTGTCGCGCCAGCCGATCCGCGCGGCGCGAGCAGCATCCACGGCACGGTCGACATCGGCGTCCGAGCCTTCCGGTACCCGGCCGATGCTCTGCCCGCTTGCCGGGTTCACGATGTCGCGCGTGGCGCCGTCGACCGCGCCGACGAGCTCACCGCCGACAAGATTGAGAAGCTCCTGCTCCGCGGCAACGCTCATGCTGCGACGAGCTCCGAAACGAGGTGGCCATCCCGGACCACGATGCCGGGAATGACACCCGTATCCTGCTCACACAACCCGTCGAGCCCGAGGTCCGCGAGCCGGCGGATATAGGGAAGCGTCGCGTTCGTCAGCGCCCCGGTCGACGTCCTCGGCACCGCGCCGGGCATGTTGGCCACGCAGTAGTGAACAATCCCCGCGACCTCATAGGTGGGCTCCGCGTGAGTCGTCGCGCGCGAGGTGGCAAAGCACCCGCCCTGATCGATCGCGACGTCCACGAGCACGGCCCGATCTGGAAGCAGACCGAGCATCTCCCGCGAGACGAGCTTGGGCGCGGCTGCGCCCGGGATCAACACCGCGCCGATGACCACATCGGAGCGCTCCAGCGCCGCTTCGATCTGCGCCGGTCCCGACATCAGAACGCGCGCGCGGCCGTCGAAGAACTCGTCCAGCTCGCGTAGACGGGTCAGCGAGCGATCGAGGATCGTCACCTCGGCGCCCATCCCACACGCGACCCGCGCCGCGTGCGTCCCGACGACGCCACCGCCGAGCACCGTGACCCGCGCAGCCGCGACCCCCGGCACACCGCCGATCAGAACCCCTCGCCCTCCGAGCGGGTCCTGCAGGAAGTAGGCGCCGGCCTGGGCGGCGAGTCGGCCCGCGATCTCGCTCATCGGGGCGAGCAACGGGAGACGCCCGCCAGCATCCTCGACCGTCTCGTACGCGACCGCAGTGGTAATCGAGGCGATCAGCGCGTCGGTCAGCGCGGAATCAGCCGCGAGGTGCAGATAGGTGAACAGGACCTGCCCGGCGCGAAGGTGACCGTATTCGCTGGCGATCGGCTCCTTCACCTTCAGCAGCAGGTCTGCGCTTTCCCAGACCGCGCCAGCGTCTGAGGCTACCTGAGCCCCGGTCTCGAGGTACTCGTGGTCCGGGAACCCCGAGCCCTCCCCGGCGCCGGCCTGAATCAGCACGCGGTGTCCGGCGCCAGTCAGCTCACGCGCACCCGCAGGGGTGAGCGCACACCGCCGCTCGCCCGGCTTGATCTCGGTCACCACACCGACGAGCATCAGGCCACCCCCGCCGTCGCGCCGAGCCGCATGTGCGCGCAAGCGTCAGCCAGAACATCGCCTAGGCGGTCGACGATCTCGTCGAGGAGGTCCGCATCACTGGTCAGCGGCGGGGCGATCTGCAGCACGCTGTCGCCACGATCATCGGCGCGCGCGATCAGCCCCGCCTCCCGCAGGCGCGCCGGCAGGAACCCACGCAGCAGGTCGTCACGCTCGCTCGGGTCGAACCGCGTGTTGTCCTCGTCCTTGACGAGCTCGAGCGCCCAGAAGAACCCAGCGCCGCGCGTGTCGCCCACGATCGGCAACGCCCGCAGCTCAGCGAGTCGCGCCTTGAGATGGCCTTCCAGAGAACGGACGTTCTCGAGCACGCCCTCGCGCGCGAAGATGTCCATGTTCGTCAGCGCCACCGCGGCGCAGACCGGATGCCCGCCGAACGTGATCCCGTGCCGGAACACGCGCTCGCCCAGCGGTGCCGCCACGTGGTCACGCGCGAGGAGCGCACCCATCGGCAAGTAGGCCGAGGTCAGACCCTTGGCGAGCGAGACGATGTCCGGGACGATGCCCTCGCGGGCGATCCCGAACCACTCGCCGAGCCGGCCGCAACCGGTGATGACCTCGTCGGCCATCAGCAGCGCGCCGTACCGGTCGGCAAGATCGCGCAGACCCCGCCAGTAACCAGGCGGTGGAACAAGGCAGCCGCCCGAGTTCTGGACCGGCTCGGCGATGATCAACGCCACCTCGTCGGGGCCGGCCGCCATGATCGCGGCCTCGACCTCGTCGAGCAGCCTCCGGCAGAACGCCTCCGGATCGCCTCCGTCCGGCGCACGGAACGCATTGGTGTTGGACACGTGCGTGACGTCGATCGCGCTCGGACCGAACGGGGTCTTGAACCGCTCCACCCCGGTGAACGCGAGCGCGCCGAGCGTCACCCCGTGATAGGCCACGTCGCGAGCGATCGCCTTCGTCCGCTGCGGCTCACCGTTAGCCAGGTGGTATTCCCGGCACAGCTTCCACGCCGCCTCGACAGATTCCGAGCCGCCGCTCGTGAAGAACACCCGATCCAGGTCGCCGGGCGCCTCGGCAGCCAACCGCTCGGCGAGCTCGAGCGCCGCCGGGTGGGCGGTGCCCCAATTCGTGTTGAACGCCAGCGTCGTCAGCTGCCGCGTCGCCGCCGCCGCCATCTCCTCGCCGTAGCTGTAGCCGATCTGCGCGCAGAACAGGCTCGACAGCGCGTCGATGTAGCGCCGTCCGTCGGTGTCGAACACGTACGGGCCCTCGCCGCGTTCGAGCACGAGCAGATCATCGAGCTCGGACTTCGAGAAATGCAGCAGCAGGTTCGTCATGCTGCGGCCTCCACCAGCCGGGCGCGATCTAGCAGGGCCGCCAGCTCAGTCGTGGCAGAGTCCTCGAGTGCGAGCAGCGGTGGGCGAACCGGGCCTGTCGTGTCGCCCATCAGTCGGCAACCGGCCTTCACCGCGGCCGGGTAGCTCTGGGCCTCCAGGAACTGGCACAGCGGCCACAGACGGCTCCACAGTTCGCGCGCCGCGGACAGGTCGAGGTCGTCGATCAGGAGCCGGTGCAGCTCGACGCACTGCTCCGGGATGATCGAAGCGGTGCCCCAAACGACGGCGGAGACCCCGGCGGCCAGTGCGGCGAACGTCAGCGTGTCCCAACCGTTCAGCAACGTCGGGCCGTCGGTCTGGATCAGCTCGGTGGCGGCGGCGAAATCCCCGCCGGTGTCCTTCAGCGAGCTGATCGGAAGCTCTGAAAGCTGAGCGGCCGTGAGCTTGACGCCCGTCGCGCTCGGCAGGTTGTAGTACATGATCGGAACGCCAATCGCCTCCGCGACCGCCGTGTAGTGCCCAAGCAGCTCGCGCCACGAAAGCGCGTCATAGAACGGCGGAACGACCATCACCGCGGCGGCGCCCGCTTGCTCGGCGTGCACGCTGAGCTCCACGGTCTCGCGTGTGGAGAGCGCGCCGGTCCCGGCGACGACCGGCACCCGGCCGGCGGCCGCCTCGACCGTGATCTCGACCAGCTGGCGGCGCTCGCTGCTCGTGAGGGTGGTGAACTCGCCGGTGCTGCCGCCGGGCACGAGCCCGCCGACGCCTGCGTTGATGACGCGATCGACCAGCGCGGTGAGCGCGCCTGTGTCGATGGCGCTGCCGTCGTCGGTGAAGGGCGTGATGAGCGCGGGCAGCACTCCGTGGAACTGTTCAGGCATGAGTCACCTCTCGTAGTCGAGCGTCAACACGTTCGGCGGCCGCGACGCCGGTACGGGCGGCGGCCTCCATGTTCCCCAGCTCGGCGAAGTAGTCGCCCGCCAGGTGAAGATTCTCGTGGGCACCGAGCGGGCCCTCCAGCACGCGCTGGAGCCGGCCCCGGCCCGGCTGCGCGTACACGTTCCCGAGCTCCCAGCGCCGGACCCGGGCATCCGCGACCACGCCCCGCGTCTGCGGGTAAAGCGCGTACAGATCGCCCAGGAACCGCTCGATGATCACGTCGTCTTGCTCGCGCATGAGCGCGGCGGCGGCCCGGGCTCCAGCGAACAGCATCAGGCTGCCGCCCGGGCGACGTTTTCCTCCGGCACGCAGCGCGTGCGCCTGGTTGGTGAACATGTCGAACGCCCGCCCGGGCGTCGCGATCGCGTACACGTCGTCGTACGGCATCGCCGTGGTCTCGCTCGTCTCGACCGCGACACTCAGGAACGCGCCATAGGTGAGCTTCGCCAGCGCATCCGCGGCGCGCTCAGCCACCGGCGCGACCAAGGGCGACGCGTACGGCGCCTGTGCCGCGACAATCACGTGCCGCGCCCGAAGCTCCTCACCCCCACAGTGGACGACCAGGTCAGCGCCGCCGGACTCCACACCATTCACGTGACACCCCGTACGCGCGCGATCGCCCAACTCGCGGGCCATCGCTGCCGGCAGCTGCCCGCTACCGCCGAGCACGTTCCGAGCGATCAGCGAGCCCTTCCCGCCCCACACCAGCGCGAACAGTCCGATCCCGCATCCGGCCGAGAGCTCATCGAGCTCCGCCGTTGCCCGGCGGGACGCGCACGCGAAGATCTCATGGACCGCGGGCGGGAGCGGGCCAAGGAACTCGCCGAACGTGCGGTCGTCCTCGAAGTCGTAATGACGGTCCAGCCGGTGATACCGCGCCACGGCACGCTGAACCTTCACGCCGGCCCTCACGAACGCGATCCGATCACGAACCGAAAGCGGCAGCCGAAACGGATAACTCTCCACACGCCCCGACGTCAGGATCGTCGAGCCGACCGAAAGCCCCATCATCCCCCCCGTCACGGGCACCGTCTCAAGGCCACACTCACGCACCATCGTGTCGACCCGCGAGCCCGGAGCCGGAAACAGGTGCGCGCCGTAGTTGAGCCAGTAGCCGCCGCAGGGATCCGACCGCAAACGCCCGCCCAGACGATCCTCTGCCTCCAACAGCAGCACATCGCGGTGACGCAGCCCCCACGCCGCCGACAATCCCGCGATCCCGCCACCGATGATGATCACGTCGTACGACATGTGGCGATAGTCGCAACCGACAAGCCGACAAGGTAGCCTTGGTTCCTTCGTGTTGGCAAAGGCAGAGCTTTTGTCGCTGCAGCAGATCCGCTGCTTCTGCGCGGCCCTCGAGCTCGGCTCATTCACCGCCGCCGCCGAGGCCCTACGCGTCTCGCAGCCCGCAGTCGCCGAGCAGATCCGCAAGCTCGAACTGCTCCTCGGCACCGACCTATTCGTACGCGCCGGACGCGGCGTGATCGCCACCGAAGCAGGCCGCGCCTTCGCCGAGCACGCCGCGCGAAGCCTGCGCGCCGTCGAGGACGCCACCGACAGCGTCGGGGAGCTCACCGCACTCCGCAGCGGCACCGTCGCCATCGGCGTCTTCGGCGAACCGTCAGCCTGGCGCCTCGACGCGGTCGCGGCGGCGTTTCTAAGCCGCCACCCCGACGTCTCCCTCCGGTTCGTCGGCCCCAACTCATCGACAGTTGCCGAGCGCGTGCGCCAGGGCGAGCTCGAAGCCGGCATCGTGCTGCTGCCGATCGACGACACCAAGCTGGAAGCGCGCCCGATCGTGCGTGACGAGATCCTCTACATCAGCGCCACACCCAAGCGCACCCGCCAACCCGCCACCATTGAACAGCTCGCACACACCCCTCTCGTCTTTTACGACGCCGAGTCCGCCGAACACGATCCAATCCGCCGACAACTCGCCGAACGCGCCCAAGCGCACGGCGTTCGCCTACAACCTCAGGTCGAAGTCGAGCTCAAAGACATCGCGCTGCAGCTGGTCGCCGCCGGCATCGGCGACACCTACCTTCCCAGCGCCTTCACCCGCCAGCCCTACTATCCCGAGGGCCTGAACACAGTCTCCTTCAGCCCTCCGCTGTACGACACATTCGCGATCATCACCCGCCCTGGCGCCCGACTCTCGGCCGGCGTCCGCGAACTGCTCCGGGACCTCGAGGCGCACATGCGCGCGGTCGCGGACGAGCTCGACCAGTCACGCTAAGCCAGCTCCAACTTGTCGCGTACCGCGGTTCTGCTGCGGTACCGCGTTGGCGCCTGCAGTATCGCTCTCGTCGTTCGGGATCCGACATCCGACTGTGGTGGCGTCTGTGCTGCCATCCAGCGACCCAATGGTGTCTCCTGGCTTGCGAAGTGGCAGCCGACCGTCGAGGTCGCTGCGATCACCGAGTTGATCGAGACGTTGGCGAGGTGCAAGGTCCGCCTCGGAGGCGGCCCAGGCGAGCAGCTCCCGGGCGCGAGTTGTGCGCGCGGTGCGCGCGCTGGCGCTCGACGTGCGTCGGCGCGCGCGCCAGCGTTGCAGCGAGGACGTTACGCCCGGCGCGTCCTTGACCACCCGCGCACGCACCGATCCTGGTTGCCGGCTCGGTCTCGAGCCTGGGTGAGCCCGGTCTCCTCTTGTTGGATCGACGCGTGCGCGGCCTGGCTTGCGGTTCAGATCGTCTTAATCATTCCGCCGTCGATGACGTACTCGGCGCCGGTGATGTTGCCGGCCACGTCGGAGAGCAGGAACGCGATCAGGGCTGCGACTTCTTCGGCTTCGGTCATGCGCCCGGTCGTGACGTGTTGGGCTTCCAGGATCTGGTGGACGAAGTCGGCAAGGCTCACGCCGGATGCAGCAGCGAACTTGCCGAGCGGGCCGTCGGGGTCCTGATAGACGGTGGTCCGGACCATTCCGGGAGACACGGTGTTCACGCGTACGCCGCGGGGACCGAACTCCTCGGCCAGGGATTTGCCCAGCGTGGTAAGTGCCGCCTTGGCGGAGCCGTAGGTGACCGGGGAGCCGGAGGGCATCCGGGCGAGAGTGGAGGAGACGTTCACTATCGCTCCCTGGCGCTCGATCAGGCTGGGCAGGGCCGCACGAGTGGCACGGACGGTGCTGAGCACGTTGATGTCGAACATGTGGGTCCATTCGGTGTCCTCGGCATCGAGGAAGCTGAGAGTGGCCTGGTCTCCGCCTCCCACGTTGTTGACCAGCAGGTCGATGCCGCCCAGCTCCGCGAGCGCGCCGTCGATAAGCGCGGAAACTCCTTCCCCGGTGCTCAGGTCGGCCGACACCGCACACGCACCGGTTTGCTCAAGCTCGGGGGTGATGGTGCGAGCGGCGCCCACGACACGGGCCCCTTCGTCGATCAGGGTCCGGACGGTGGCGAGCCCGATGCCGCGGCTCGCGCCAGTGACGACGGCTGTCTTGGCGGTGAGGTTCAGGTTCATGGCACTCGATTCCTTGAGCTAGAGGGATTGGCTACAGCTACAAGATAACATACATCTATAGGTTTTCAGTCAATTATCTGAAAACCTACGCCTGACCAGCGGTCGGGTATGCTGAGCACGTGGCCACGACGGACAGCAGCAGCGCATCCACGGGCGATCGACGCGTGCGGCGCACACGAGCGAACCTGCAACGCGCCCTGCTCGAGCTCGTCGCACAGCAGGACCTTTCACAAATCAGCATCGCCGACGTCGTCGACCGCGCCGACGTGAGCCGCTCTACGTTCTACGACCACTACCGCGACGTGGACGAGCTGGCCGAGGCCGCCTGCACGTCCATGATCGACGACCTGATCGCCTCCCTCACCGCCATTGACCCGGCCCCGGCGAAGCCCTCGGATCCCCGAGAGGATCCGAATCCCGCGGTGACCGCGTTCTTCACGCATTTCGCCGAGCATGCGGGCCTGTACCGCAGCCTGTTGGGGCCGACCGGGAGCCCACGCGTCATCGAACACGTACGCCTGCGCACCACGGCGGCCGCCCGCCTCTCCCCCCTCCTTCCTGCGCCGGACGGCACCCCAGCGCGGGGAGCGGCCGAGCCATCGGACATGTCGCGCGACGTTCCCGCAGCGTTCGTCGCTGGTGCACTCCTCGGCGTGGCCACCGACTGGCTACAGCGCGGATGCCCGGGAAGGCCGCGCCAGATGACCGTCCTGACCCAGCCACTCCTGACCGCCCTGTGCGACAACACCGGCACGGCGACCGCGTTGTAGCCCCCAGAGAAGCTGACGGCTTGGCTGTCGGTCTACGCCAGCACCCGCAGCGAGGCGGCCGGTCGGAAGATTGCGACTTTCGACAGCGCTGCCGTGTCCCGGACTCGCTTCCGTGCTGCCGCGCGTCGGCGTCGCGCCTCACCGACTGCCCCCTATGCGCGGACAGGAGCGGTCTCGCCGTGGACCTCGACGTCAGCGTGCGTGCGCTCCGGTGGCGCCTTCTGTGGCGATCAGCAGCACGCGCGTCTGCCGGTTAGTTGCGAGGTGCGCGCGAAGTTCGCGGCAGTCCTCGTCGTTCTGGAGGGCGCGGAGGCCGGCGAGCGGTGCGGCGCCGGACTCACCGATGGTGAAGCCGTTCCCGGACAGTTCGCGCACGGCAGCGTCGGCCTCGTCGTCGCTGATCGTCACGGTGCCCGCGATCCCGCGCTGAAGGCTGGGCCAGGCTGCCGGGGAGACCTCGGCGCAATCGAGGCCGGCCATCGTCGTCCCGGGAGTGGGCACCGCCGTCGGTACGCCCCGTGCCAGCGAGGCGGTGAGGCAGGCGGCCACGGTCGGCTCGACGCCGATGACCCTCGCGCCCACCTGCGCACCGTGCCTGGCTGCGGCAGCGGCCAGCGAACCCACTCCCACCGGGACGAGCATGAGGTCGTAGGTGGCTTGCTCGGCGGCCTCCGCGAATAGCGTGGCGTAGCCGTCGATCACCCACTCCGGCGGCCCCGTCTCTCCGACGTCCGCGATGAGCGCGGTGGCGTCTTCTCGCGCGGCTCGTGCGGCGGCCTCGACAGCGTCCTCGTAGGTGCCATCGACCACAACGATCTCGGCGCCCTCAGCGGCGATGGCTTGGCGCCGCACGCCGAGCGAGCGCTCGGGCAGGAATATGCGGCAGACCAACCCGCGCATCGCGGCGGCGTGGGCGACCGCTCGGCCGTGGTTGCCGGCACTGGCCGCGACCAGAGTGTGCACGGCGGGGTCCTCGTGCAGCGCGTGTTCGACAGCCCACGAGGCGCCCAGGATCTTGAAGGCGGGGAGCCCGAGCCGGCTGGACTCGTCCTTGACTTGGATAGCAGCGACGCCGAGTTCGGACGCGATCGCGTCGAGTTGGTGGACTGCCGTCGGCGCATACCCGGACAGGGCACGGTGAAACGCGGCGGCATCGTCGCTGGCCGCTGGGACCGCGGCCGTCTCCAGTGCTGGATTGACGAGCGCTCTCATGCGCAGAAGCGCGTGGCCAGGCTGACCAGGGCGCGAGCCACCGTCTCGGTGTCGGAGAGGCTGACCCATTCCTCGATAGCGTGGGCGCCCTCGCCGCCGGGACCGAACACGGCCGTTGGGATCCCGGCAGCAGAGATGAACGCCGAGTCGGCCCAATAGCTCGCACCACCGATCCTCACCGGTTCGCCCAGCACGTCGCCGGCGGCCCGGGCGAGAAGAGCCACGAGGTCGTGGTCCCGCTCGATCTCGAACGGCTCGCGCACGAGCGCGATGCGGTGAGAGGCCTCGAACTCGGGGTCCGCCCTCCGGCAGCGCTCCAGCAGGTCCGCGAGCTCGGCCTCGATCTGCTGGCCGGTCTCGCCCGGCAGGGTGCGGCGCTCCAGCCCGAGCTTGCATTGCGCCGGGTAGCTGGACAGCTCTACCCCACCCTCGATTTGGGATGCATGCACCGAGGCGCGCCCCAGCAACGGATGCGTTTGCTCCGCCAGCGAGCGGTCGAGCCGCTCCAACTCGCCCAGCACGGCCCCCATCTTGACGATGGCGTCGACACCGAGGTGCGGTCGCGAGCCGTGCGCCGAACGTCCCGTCACCTCAACCCCGGACCACACGAAGCCCTTATGCGCCACCACCAACTCCAGTTCGGTCGGCTCGGTCACCACCGCCGCATCCGCCCAGACACGCCGCAACACCTCCTGGATCCCGAGGCTCGCGTGCTCCTCGTCGGCGACCGACGCGACCACTACGTCCCCAGCCAGCCCCAGTCGCGAGACCTCCCGCGCGGCCATAAGCGCAGCCGCCACCCCGGCCTTCATGTCATATGCCCCGCGTCCGTAGAGCCTGTCACCGTCGATCCGCGGCGTGTGTGGAGCGGTCATGCCCTCCACGTTGACCGTATCCATGTGGCCACACAGCAGCAGCACACGACCACCGGCCGTGCCGCGCGCGCGCACCAGCACGCTCGGGCGGCCCGGAGTCTCCTCAAGCCGCTCCGCCTCAAGCCCCGCCTCACGCGCCCACGCCTCGATCAAGGTGGCGATCTCCTCCTCGCCCGCACCTCCCGCCACCAACGACGGATTTACCGAGTCAACCGCCACCAGCGACGACAGCAGAGACGTCAGGTCGGAAAGCACGCAGCCATTTTCGCCGCTAAGCGCACCGACCCGACCGTCGCTGCCACTTAGTCAGGAGCTGCGCAAGGTCGAGCCGGCCGTGATGACGCCGCCGGAATGGACGACCGGGGGCAGCTACGAACCGGCGGCTGCACCCGCTCGCCCGTTCCGCTCCGAGCCGGCGGAGCGGCAGCCGATCTCGGACTCGAGACCTTGATCGTGCTGGGCGCTGTGTGGCCGACCGGACTGCTGCTCTATGACCGAACGAGCCACGATGTGGACTTTTTGGCCGCCGCTCAACGCGACCGCTTTCGGACCACCCTCAGCCACGCGAGCGTCGGACGCCCGCGTGGCTGCTCTCCCCGGCCGATGGCACGCTGAGCCCGCGCGGGCCGCGGATGGGAAGGTCGCCGAAGCGCACCCGTCTGATGTTGAAAGCGGTCGCCGGCGCCGGCGACCGCTGGCGTGGGCTCCTGTCCGTTTCCAACAGCAGGCGACGAGCGGCGAGGTGGCTGCTCCGTGATCGCAAGCAGCCGTATTCGAGTAACCAACGCAAGCGCCTGCCGTCCGACTCGCCAGAGCATCTGCGCGGCATGCTCGGCCCGGTGCCCAGCGAACCTGTGGCGCGCGAACGGCGGGAGCGCGAGGCGCAACGTCTCCGAGGGCTGCGCGCTCAAACTCTGACGGGACCCCGGCCAGCGTCGTTACCACTCGCACCCACGGCTGGGGCAAGATCAGCCCCGTCGCCCGGCCCGAGTCCGGCGTTGCCGGCCCGGCGTGGCGGCACGACGATCGGCCGATAGCCTGACGGTTATGTCGCGCGAGGAGATCCAGCTGGACACAACGCTCTAGCAAGCCCGACGCATGCACGAACGCCCAATGCGCCGACGCGGACGACGAGCCGTATTCGGATGCGAACTCAATCCGATCACGTCCGAGCAGCTATTAGAGCAGACCCGTCGGACGATGTGACTCTGCCATCTCTTGAGCTCGATCTGACGAACACGGCCGGTCCGCGGCTGGGACGGCGACGTTGTGGCCACTACCGCCCGGACCGCACGTCTGCGGTGACCATGACACCACCTCGTAAAGCGGACCGGCTGCTCGTGGATCATTGTTACGGATTCGACGGGACGTCAGGCCGCCTGATGATTGTCAATGATTGAGTGCCTCGGGGGGTTGGACGCGTCTGGCCTTCGATCGCCGAACGCGCGGCCTGGCTGCCATTGCGGTCTCCGGCATCTGGCGCATCAGCGCGCGTCACGTCGGAAGGCCCAGCTAGCGTAGATCCGGTTGTTCTTGACTCGCCACGTGGGCGATGAATCGCTGCCGGGGCATCGCAACGATCGCTGTCGGCCAGGACAGAGCATTACGCCGCTTCGCCAACCGAGCCGGCAGCGGCCCGATCAGTATCTGTGCGCCGTGGTGCTGCGGTGAACGGGCGTTCTCGCCGGGCGCCGGTTCGCTCTGCCCCTATCCCTGCGGCTACCACGAGAACCACCCCGACTGCCCCGCTGGGGGCCGGGACCTGGCCCAGCACAACCAGCCCGATGATCACGGCGATCGCAGGCTCGAGGCTCATGAGCGTTCCAAACGCCGCCGTGTTGAGTCGGCGCAGCGCGAGCAACTCGAGACTGAACGGAACCACTGGCATCAACAACGCTAGTCCGAGACCGATCGCGACCAATGACCAGCTGAGTCGCCCAAATTCCCACGGCCCGGCGATACAGGTCGAGACCAGCGCGGCGATGGGGATTGACAGGGCCAGCGCCCGCGTCCCTGTCATAGCGTCGCCGGCACGCTGCGTGAGGACTATGTATGCCGCCCAACACACTGCCGCGGCCAACGCCAGCAGCACCCCGAGCAGATCCGGCGTTTGTTGCCATGGCTGGGTGAGCATAAGGACGCCGGCTGCCGCTATTCCGGCCCACGATCGTGCCGCTCCGCGCCCTCGCGCGACGGCGACACCGAGCGGACCAAGGAACTCGAGCGCGCTCGCTGTACCGAGCGGCAATCGCATCACCGCCGCCATGAACAGCATCGACATGCCTGCAGTCACCAACCCGAGCACGACGCACGTCCGCACGGCCGACCTCGTGAACGATCCACGCGGTGGTCGAGCGATCGCGGTCAGGACGAGCGCCGCCCAGCTCAGTCGTAGCCAGACGATTGCCTCCGCGCCGACTCGAGGCGCGAGATCGAAGGAGATCGCGACGCCGAACTGCACACAGGCCATCGCCGCGATGGCCATGCTCGTTCCACCTGTGGACGCGCTATTTGGAGTGCGGTTCATGCGGTCCAGTAAACATCGGTTTATCGTTTATGTCCACGTGATAAAGCTCAATAGAATGTTCATGATATCTGAACGATCGATCAATTGATGGAAACCCGTCGACTTCAGATGCTCCTCGAGCTGTCGCGGCTCGGCTCAATGGCGGCAGTCGCCGAGCGACTGGGCACTACCACTTCGACCGTGTCGCAGCAGATCGCTGCTCTGGCCCGCGATACCGGCGCCACGCTGCTCGAGCCCGAGGGCCGCAGGGTTCGACTCACCCCAGCCGGACGGCGTCTGGCCACAAACGCGGGCCCAATCCTCGCCGCTCTCGACGCCGCCTTGACCGACCTCACTCCACAAGCTGCCCCCGTCGGGACAGTCCGCGTCTCGGGCTTCGCCAGTGCGATCCGCCGGGCGCTGCTGCCGATCGTGGCTGAGCTCGCGGACACTCACCCCGACATACGCATCGTCGTACAGGAGCACGAGCCATACGAGGCACTGGCGCTCCTCGCTACCGACGAGATCGACCTCGCCCTCACCTACGACTACAACCTCGTCCCAGCGACGGCCGACCCCACGGTCCAAACCAGCTCATTGTGGTCGGTGCCCTGGAGCCTGGGAGTTCCCACCTCGGCCGCAACACGAAGCGAACCGAATGCCGTCGCGATCTTCCGAATGTTCCGGAACCACCGCTGGATCGGGAACTCGCGCAACACCGCAGACGAGCAGGTGATCCGCCTGATCGCATCCATGGCGGACTTCGTCCCGGAGATGACGCACAAAGCCGACAGCCTCGACCTCGTCGAAGAGCTGATCCTCGCCGGCATGGGGGTGGCGCTGTTACCCGCCGACCGCGAAACGCGCAAAGGTATTAGCCAGCTCGCGCTCGAAGACCCTGGTGTGACGCTTCGTGCCCATGTGCGGACGCGCCACGGGCGCGACGCCTGGCCACCGCTCAAACTCGTTCTGAACCGTCTCCTCGCCAGAGCGTGCGAGCCTTGAGCACGGGCGGGTGCCGGCGCGCGATACGACGGCACCCTGCCGGCCTAATGCCCCGGAGCCTTGCCGCCGAGTAGCTGGTGAGAACGACCGTCGCGGTGGGGCGAAGCGCAGCCGTCGTCCTCAAGAGGGTCAGCGACGCTGATGCGCGTGTCCAACTGCCGAGAGGTCGCGAACCGCATCCCTCGGGGGACGAGCGGCGGCGTCATTTGCGATGCGGTCCGGCGCCAGGGTCGCCAATCGGGTCACGCCGGAGTTGCGGACGCAAGAGCGCATCACAGCACTTTGCTCAGAAACTCGGCCGTTCGAGGTTGCTGGGGATCGTTCAAGACCTGGCTCGTCTGTCCGTCCTCGACGATGCTGCCGGCGTCCATGTAGAGGATGCGGTCGGCCGCCTCGCGGGCGAAGCCGATCTCGTGTGTGACCACGATCATGGTCATCCCTGATTCCGCGAGCGAGCGCATGACCTGCAGGACCTCACCCACGAGTTCGGGGTCCAGCGCCGAGGTCGGCTCATCGAAGAGCATCAGCTCCGGTTTCATTGCCAGGGCGCGGGCAATCGCCACGCGTTGCTGCTGGCCGCCTGAGAGCTCCCGCGGGTATGAACTGGCCTTGTCGGCCAAGCCTACCCGGGCGAGCAACTCGCGGGCTTCGCTCGCAGCGTCCTTTCGGTCCTTTCCGAGCACGATCGTGGGCCCCGCTGTGACGTTCTGGAGGATGTTCATGTTCGCGAGGAGGTTGAAGCTCTGAAACACCATGCCGATCCTTGAGCGTTGGCGGGCGATCTCTCGCTCGCGCAGTTCGTGGAGCTTGTCGCCGTGCCGTCTGTAACCCACGAGCTCTCCGAGCACTCTCAGATAGCCGGCATCGATCCGCTCGAGATGGTTCACGCACCGCAGCAGCGTGCTCTTGCCGGCCCCGGACGAGCCCAGGATGCACACCACCTCGCGCGGCGCGATGTCGAAGTTGATCTCGCAGAGGACCTGCGATTCCGCGAAGTGCTTTGTCACCGCTCGGGACGTCCTGTGTCCAAAGGCGGTCGTAGTGAGCGAGGCCCAGAGCATCCATGTCGTCGGCTGGCGGCGACTGTCTCTAGGAACAGAGCGCTGTGGTTGACCGGTCGACCATTTTCTATTATGGTTGTGGTCATGTCCGGTAACGCTGGTTTCTCCACGGTGGCGCTTGGCGTCCCGTTCGATGTCGCGAAGCTCGATCGGCTGCTTGAGGAGGCGGGTCTGGATGCGGTGCTGGCGACCTCGCCGCACTCGACGCGCTTTTTGCTTGGTGGCTATCGCTTCTTTCTGTATGACCGGCTCGACCCGATCGGCTCGAGCCGGTATGTGCCGGTGGTTGGCTACGTGCCTGGTCGCCTTGATGATGGGTTCTACGTAGGTGCAGGCAACGAGGACTGGGGCACCGATGTCGCGGACCTCTGGGTCCCGTCAGTTCTCAACGTCTCCTGGTCGAGCCGTGAGGCCGCGCAGCTCGCGGCGCGTGAGTTGGGCCGACGACTACCGACCGCCACACGCGTCGGCGTGGAGCTGCCTTTCCTGCCCGCCGACGCGCTGCGGGCGCTCGTCGCAGAGCTACCTGCGGTGGAGCTGGTCGACGCGTCCGCGGTGCTGGACGAGCTCCGCGCCGTTAAGACGGCCGAGGAATTGGACACGATGCGTCGTGGTTCCTCGATGGTGGTTGACGCGATGCTGGCGACGTTTGGCGCGCTGGCCGCCGGAGCGACCACGCGCGAAGCGTCAGAGCTCTTGCGCGTCGAGGAGACGCGGCGGGGGCTCACGTTCGACTATTGCCTGGTGGCGGCCGGGTCGAGTCTTAACCGTGCGCCGTCGTCGCAGGTGATCGGCCAGGGCGATGTGTTGTCGCTGGACTCGGGCGCGGACCTGGCCGGGTATACCGCTGACCTGACCCGTATGGGAATCGCGGGCGAGCCGACGGCCCGCCACGGCGAGCTGTTGGGCGAGGTTGACGACGTCCTGCAGCGCGTCCGCGGCGCTGTCCGCGCCGGCGCGATCGGCGGGGAGCTCTTCACGGTGGCGCACGCGGCGATCGACGCGCTGCCCGATGCGGCATGCATGCGCTTCCTTGCGCACGGCACCGGGTTGCTGACGCATGAGGCGCCGCGTCTGACGGATCGCGGATCGCCCCCGTACCCGGCGACACACCGTGACCTGCCCCTCGACGCGGGCATGGTGCTGTCACTTGAGTGCCAGGTCGCGGATCCTGAGCACGGGTTCATCAAGCTCGAGGACACCGTGTTCGTCACGGAGGACGGCTTCGAGGCGGTTGGAGATCAGGGTCGTGGCTGGAACGGGCTCGGTCGCTGAGTTGGTCTCACAGTGGGCCGAGCCAAGTCCGGCCGAGGCGTCGGCCGCCGCGGCTGCCGCACTCGGGTCGGTACGCGGGCGGCTTGAGGAGTCCGGCACACGCATCGCCGTGGTCGATGACGATCCCACCGGCACCCAGACGGTCAGGCTGCCGCTGATCGCTGACTGGGCTGTAGAGGAGGTGGATTGGGGGCTCAGGCAGGCGGAGCCGATCATGGCAGTGCTGACCAATTCGCGGGCGCTGGCGAGCGCTGAGGCCGTCGCGCTCAACCGTCTTCTCGGGGAGCGCCTGGCGCGGAGCGCAGCCGAGCAGGGCTTCCCCCTGCGCGTGATCAGCCGGAGCGATTCCACGTTACGCGGCCACTTCCCGGCCGAGACGGACGCGCTGATCGCTGGGCTCAGAGCCGCCGGCGAACGGGTCGACTTCGTCGTCGTCTGTCCTGCCTATCCGGCGGCGGGGCGGATCACGGTCGATGGTGTCCACCTGGTGCGCGTCGGGGATGAGTGGCTGCCAGCGGGGCGCAGCGAGTACGCCGCCGATCCAGCATTCGGCTATCGCGCCTCGCGCCTGGTGGACTGGATCCATGAGCGCGCGCAGCGTCGTGTCGCAGTTCGGGCCATCTCCCTGCGCGACGTGCGCGGTGGCGGGCCCGAGCAGGTGGCCGCGCTGTTGCGGCTCTGCCGCTCGGCGGCCGACTATGTCGTCTTCGATGCGGCCAGCGACGAGGATCTCGCGATCCTGGCCGCCGGAGTGCAGCGGGCCGAGGACGCCGGCGTGCGCATGGTGCACCGCACCGGCCCAGCGTTCCTGTCCGCACGCGCAGGGCAGGCGCCGGCAACACCTCTGAGCGCCGAGGAGCTGTCAGCACGCCCCGGCCACGGCCTGCTCGCCGTAGGCTCGTTCACCGCGCTGACCTCCCGACAGCTGGCGGTCGTGCAGGAGCGTCTCGAGATCCCGGTCATCGAACTCGACGTGCCGGCGCTCTTGTCCGCCTCCGCCGGCCGGCGCGACGCGCTCGTCGGCAAGCTCGTGGAGCGGGTGGCGGGGGCGCTCGGCACGGGCGACGTCGCGCTGGCGACGTCCCGGACGCCGGCCCACCGGAGCCATGGCGCGGCGAGCCTTCAAGACGCCAAGGTAGTCGCCGACGCGCTCGTTGCAATCGTGCGAGCCGTGGTGGTTAGTGCCTCGCCGGCATGGGTGGTGGCTAAGGGCGGAATCACGTCGCACGACCTCGCGGTGCGTGCTCTGGGCGTACGCCGTGGACGGGTCGTCGGCCAACTGTTCCCGGGGCAGGTCTCGGTCTGGGATCCCGGGCCAGACAGCCTCCGTCCGGACCTCCGCTACGTCGTGTTCCCCGGAAACGTGGGCGACGACCAAGCGCTCAAACGCACGGTCCACCGGATGCGTGGGCAGCGGTGAGGAGCGTCGATGTCGAGCTGCTGCGGGAAACCCGCGCCCAGGGCCGCGCGCTCATCGGCTTCAGCATCTACAACCTTGAGCAGGGGATGGCTGTGATCCGCGCTGCCGAGCGCGTGGGGGTGCCGGTGCTGCTTCAGGCCGGGGCGAACGCGTTTCGGTACGCCGGGCGCGGTCCGCTGGCCGGGCTCGCGCTCGGGCTGGCGCACGACAGCAGGGTTCCTGTGGGCGTCCACCTCGACCACAGCACGGACGTGGACGAGGTGCGTGCCTGCTTGAAGATGGGCTACAGCTCAGTCATGTTCGACGGCTCGACGCGGCCGTTCGAGGACAACGTCCACGCAACACGCCAGGTCGCCGAGCTGGCGCACCGGCATGGCGCATGGGTCGAGGCGGAGCTGGCCGGAATCCCGGGAGACGAGGACGCCTCGATGGGCGCTTCAGCGGGCGCGCTGACCAACGCTGACCAGGCGGCCGAGTTCGTGCGGCGCACCGGCGTTGACGCGCTCGCGGTAGCCATCGGCAACGTGCACGGAATCCCTTCGGCGCCGGTCCGTCTGGATCTCGGCCTACTCGAGGCGATCGCCGGCGCGGTGGACGTCCCGCTCGTGCTGCACGGCGCCTCCGGGCTGCCCGTCCAGGAGGTGCAGGCCGCCATCCGTCTCGGCGTGGCGAAAGTGAACGTGAACGCCGAGTTGCGCCGCGCGCTCGCGGAAGCGGTCATCGCTGTCGCCGGGCAGCCGCCGACCAGCGACGCGCTCGCGGCGTGGATGGGACCGATCGCGGAGGCCATCCGCGTGGCGGCCCAGGAGAAGCTTGAGCTCTTCACCGCGGGAGCGGTGTTCAACCACGACGAGGAGGGAGCAGCACGATGAACGAGGCCCGAGACGGCAACCGGCCCAGCGCCCCGGAGCGACAGCTGGGCGTGATCGTCAAGATGCCGGCGGCGGCGTCGGTAGAGCTGGCGGGGCACGCGGGCTTTGACTACGTGATGATCGACACCGAGCACGGCGCGGGCGACATGATCGAGCTCGAGCACCACGTGCGCGCGGCCGAAACGGCAGGCATTCGGCCCTTGGTACGCGTGAGCGACGCCCGCAGCCCCGACATCCTGCGCGCGCTCGACGCCGGTGCGTGCGGCATCATCGCGCCGCACGCCCTGTCCGAGCTAGAGGTGCGCCAGGCGGTCTCGCTGACCAGGTATCCGCCTGCCGGGCGCCGCGGCTTAGCGCTGTCGACCCGCGCCGGTGCGTACGGGACGCGGACGGCCGCAGAGCACGTCCAGGCAGCTGACGAGCTGTTGCTCATCGTTCAGATCGAGGACGCCGAGGCGCTCGAGCGGCTGCCCGAGATCCTTGACGCCGAGGGCTTGGACGGCATTTTCATCGGCCCTTCGGACCTGTCGGCTTCACTGGGAGTGCGCGGTCAGACCGACCATCCGGCCGTGGAGGCGGCCATCGAGCGGGTGGTCGAGGCCGTCCTGCAGCGCCCCAGCCTGCGGCTCTGCGTGCTGGCCAGCGACGAGCACGAGGCGCTGCGCTGGTTCGACCGCGGCGCGCACTTGGTGCTGGTCAACATCTCCACGCTGCTCTCGACTCGCCTGCGCGATATCCGCGGGGCGGTGGCAGAGGCTTCGCTGTCGGAGGCCCGCTCATGAGCCCGGACACCAGAGACCCACTGCTCGACCCGGCCGCGCCGCGCATTCTGGACCGCCTGCGGCTCGATGGCCGCCGCGCGCTCATCACCGGTGCGGGGCAGGGCATCGGCCGCGCCTTCGCCCACGCGCTGGCCGAGGCGGGCGCCCATGTCGCCGTGATCGACCTCGACCGGGAACGCGCCGAGACGGTCGCCGACGAGCTGCGCGCCAAGGGCGCCGAGGCGCTGGCGCTGGGCGCCGACGTCAGCGACGACGGCGCGGCCGAAGGGTACGTGGGCGCGGTCCTCGATGCCTGGGGTGGGCTGGAGATCGCGGTCAACAACGCCGGCGTCAATCGCAATTCGGCGGCCGAGGACACCACCACGGGAGAGTGGGACGAGGTGTTCGCGCTCAACACCAGAGCGGTCTTCCTGGGCTGCCAGGCGGAGGCTCGAATGATGCTGCGGGCGGGCTACGGCAAGATCGTCAACACGGCCTCGATGGCGTCCCTGATCGTGCCCCATCCCCAGAAGCAGGCCGCCTACAACTCCGCCAAGGCCGCCGTGGTGCAACTGACGCGCACGCTGGCCGCTGAATGGGCTGACCGGGGGGTGCGGGTCAACTGCATGTCCCCCGGCATCATCCGTACCGCGCTGATCGAGCAATCGCCGGCGTTGCGGCCACTCGTCGAGGAGTGGCTGACGCAGATACCGCTCGGACGGTTGGGGGAGGTGACTGATCTGCAGGCCGGAATCGTGTACCTGGCCAGCGGCGCCTCGGACTACATGACGGGGCACAACCTCGTGATCGAGGGCGGCCAGACGCTCTGGTAGAGACAGGAGACACCACATGCCTTCCGATCATCCGATACCCGTGACCGATCGCAGCGCGGCGACCCCCGTTCGCATCAATGGGCCCGCGGGCGAGTTCGAGGCCGCGCTGCCCGCGCCGCCCGGGGTCACGATTCTGTCGCTCCGCATGGAAGCCGGCCAACCCGGTGACGCATTCCGCCGCTGGGCGGTCGACGACTGCGCTGCGCTGCTCGAAGCGCTCCAGGACCTGGTGCGGGTCGGCGGCACCGCGCCGAACATCGCCGTGATCGTGGCCTGTGAGCCGACGGCCGATCCCTGGGAGCAGGCAGCGATGGAGGCTGCGCTCGAAGCAGTGCGCGGCGCGGTGCACTCACTCACCCCGGAACTGGGCGCGGCCGCGCGCCTGAACATCATCGCCTGCCGGCCGGCAGGCGATCCCGCCGGGGTCGCCGCCGCCCTAGGCTACGTCGCCTCGCCCGGGGGGGCCTACGTGGCCGGTTCGACGTTCGACCTGAGGGAGGCCTCGTGAGGGTGCTGGTGACGGGAGCGGCCGGAGCGATCGGCTCCGCCGCCGTGAAGCTGCTCGCCGAGGCCGGGCATCGCGTGATCGCTCAGGATCTCGACCCGAGCGCGCTCGAGCGCCTCGGCGATTTGGCGGCGGAGCGCGTTGCTGGCGACCTGCGCGATCAGGGCCACCTCGATGAGATCGCGCGTGTCGCAGGAGCGGAGCCGCTCGGTGCCGTCATCGCCGCCCACGGCGTGCCCGGAGCTGGCAGCCTTGCGAGCATGAGCCGCGAGCGGCTGCGGCTGATCCTCGAGGTCAACGCCGGAACGATCCCCGCCTTGCTCGCCGCGACGCTCCCGCCCCTGCGGGCCCAGGGCGGCACGTTCGTGGCGGTCGCATCCCAGGCCGCGCTGCGCGGAGAGCCAGACAACGCGGTCTACTGTGCGTCCAAATGGAGCGTGCGGGCGTGGGTCCAGGGCATCGCCCCGCACCTACGGGGCGACGGTGTGTTCGTTCGCGTGCTCTGCCCCGGCCGCACGGAGGGCCCGCTGCTCGAGCGCGCCCTCGAGGGCTTCGCGGCCGAGGCCGGCAAGACCGTGCCCGAGTACGTGGCAGGCATCCTCGCTCTCATCCCGCTCGGGCGCTACGCGACCACAGAGGAGACCGCGGCGGCCGCAATCTACCTCGCCGACCCCTCTCCCGCGCGTCCGACTGTGCTCGCGACCAGCGGCGGAGAGGTCCCCTGGTGAGCGCGTCTTTACCCCGCCCGCTCGTCCACGTCGGCGTAACTGTCCCGGACCTCGACGCGGCGGTGCGCTGGTACAGCGAGGTGCTCGGCCTGGTCGTGCTCTCGCGAGGCGCAACGGTCCGGGCCGGTGAGGGCTACGAAGGCGATGCGGCCAGCGACGTGTTCAAGGCCGGGTTTGGCGAGGTTCGGATCGCTCACCTAGCCTGCGGCAACGGCGTCGGCCTCGAGCTGTTCGAGTTCGTCCGCCCGGCCGTCGAGCCGAGCCGCGAGGACCACCATCACGCGCGCATCACGCACCTCTGCTTCTTGGCGCCCGACTTGGAAGAGGCGACCGAACGTGTCGTGCGGGCTGGCGGAACGCGAGTCACCGAGCACAGCTGGGAGGTGATCGAGGGCCAGCCCTACCGTTTCAGCTTCTGCCGGGACCCGTGGGGCAACGTCATCGAGTTCCACACCAACTCGTTCGAGCAAATCTTCTCCAACCAAGGCACCGATAGCGCAGGACAGCAGTAACCGATCCTCCGCACGTTGGCTTACGACGACCGACCCCCACGCAGTATCGAGGTCAAACACCCGGCCGCTCTGGCTAGGCAGTTCGTCAGCGCAAGCGCACGTGACGGTGGACTACGCGGCTCGGCTTGCCGGCCACGCGCCGTCGGCTCAGGCGCTCGCCAGACCAGCCGATGATCGTCTCGATCTGCCCGGCGCGTCCCAGCATGAGCACGACGCGACGAGTGAAAGCACCGCTCCATCGCCGAAGCACACCATCCCGGGCGTTGGAACCGCGGCGATGTGCCGCTCGCCGGCGCCCTTCTAAAGCAGCTGCACCTAGCTGAGCGGCCGACGTCAGGCGCTCGGCAATGGTTGCTCAGGCGTCCGTGGCCGCGGACACGGCAGCGTGCAGGCGCCTGGTGGCGCGAGCCATGTGGGCGGCCATCGCCGCCCGTGCAGCGTCCTCGTCGCGCTGCTCGATGGCGTCGACGATCGGGACATGAACCGCCAGGGAGGTCGCGGTCTCGCCTGCCGATTGGAGGACCCGCATTGCCCACACGCGCAAGAGCGACTGGATGCTGGCGAGCAGGCCGCTGAGAACCTGATTGCCGCTGGCCTCGGCGATTGTGAGATGGAAGGAGATATCCGACTCCACGTAGGCGGGGACGTCGTCGGCGGCACGCTCCATCGCCCCGACGAGTTCGCGGAGCCTGGCGATCTGCTCATCGGTCCGACGTTCCGCGGCCAGCCCAGCAACCGTGACCTCCAGGTGCGTGCGGGCCTCCATGAGGTCCTGCACGCGCCGCTCGCCGAGCAGCAGCCCCCATTCGATTACCTGCGGCAACAGATCCGATGTCGAGCCGCTCAGGTAGGTCCCGTCTCCTTGGCGCACGTCGAGGAGGCCGAGGAGGCTGAGCGACTTGATCGCTTCGCGCACCGACGAACGGCCCACGCCCAGGATCTCGGCCAACCGACGCTCGGGCGGAATCTTTTGTCCCGCGATGAGGTCGCCGGAAAGCAGATACCGCAACAGATGACGGGTGACCTCTGCGCTGGGCGCCTCCCGGCGCGGTACCGCGGTCAACGCCGACGCGTGCTCGTGATCACCGATTGTTCGCGACGCTGCCTCCACACGACGCAGCTTAGCCGAAAGCTCGGGCACCTATCGACCGGTCGACCTCTTGCGCGACTGCGCCTGACTGATCGATTTGCCGGCCGGTCACGACGCGGCCGATCCCGTCCCGGCCGGCTGTCGTCGGCACGTGAATGGTGAACCGGTGGATTGGTTGACCGGTGAGCCAATCGGTGGTAGCCTTCCGGCCATGCCCCGGAGATCCCCGAGTTACGCGGAGCGATCGACACGGGATCGGCACGGGTTCGTGAACTGCCGGATCGGAGCCACGGCAGAAAGCGACCCGGCCGCGGCTTTCGCTCGATCGTCTCGACCGATGGCTCCTAGGAGGAGAGATTCAGCCATGACGCAACATCCACGACCAGAAAAAGGTGTCGCCCCAGCCGGGGTGGGGCGAACCCTTCGGCGCCAGGAGGTGCAGCGATGAGGCGATTTCCTCGCACCGCAGTTCTCGTCGTCGCCGTGGCCGTCGCGGCGATGTTGCTTGTCGCGTGCGGCAGCAGCTCGAGCAGCAGCAACAAGGCGAGTAACGGTACGACGACCAGCGCGGTGAACATCGCGTCCAGCACCGGAAACAAGGCGTGCCCCTACAAGTTCGCTCTGATCACCCATGCCGATAACGGGCAGTTCTGGGGCGTGGTATTCAGGGGTGCCAAGGACGCCGCGGCGGATCTCGGGTGCACGCTGACCGAGACGTACGGCTCGCAGCAGCAGGGTCAGGCGGAGCCCGACGACAACGCCGAGAACGCGCAGATCAATGATGCGATCAACGCGCACGTGGACGGGATAGCGGTGTCCGATCACGATCCCGCCCTGATGAACCCGACGCTGGCCAAGGCGAGCGCTGCCGGCATCCCGGTCGTTCTGCTGAACGCGGGCTGCGACGACGCCGACATCGCCGCGAGCGGTGCGCTCACATGCGTCGGTCAGCCCGAGCAGCTCGCTGGACAGGCCGCCGGCGCCAAGTTCAAACAGCTCGGCGCCACCAACGTCCTGTGCATCATCCACCAGTCGGGACAGAACCTGCTCGACCGCTGCAACGGCATCGCGCAGGCGCTCGGAGTGGGTCAGCAGTGCAAGAGCGGCAGCGCGCCCTCGAGCGGCCCGGCCTGCACCGAGCTGACCCTGTCAACGCCAAACGCGGCATCGAACCCGCAGCAGGCGATCGGGCAGGTCACGGCGTACCTGCAGGCCCATACCGGCATCAACGCGGTGATGGCGCTCAACAACGCCATCGGGACCGCGCTCGTCACCAGCAATCCGCCGGGTAACCCCAAGATCGGCACGTTCGACCTCAATTCGGGCGTGCAGAGCGGCATCCAGAGCGGAAAGCTGGCATTCGCGATCGATCAGCAGGAGTACCTGCAGGGATACCTGCCGATCGTGTTCCTCGATCTGTACAAGCGCAAGAACGGCCAGACCGTCGGCGGCGGAACGACCGTTGCCAGCGGGCCGCTGGTCGTGACCAAGTCGAACATCGGCAAGGTCTCGGCGGCGATTGCCGCCGGACAGGACTGACGGGCAAGGACGCGTAACCCACAACGCACGGTCACCGGGCGGGAATCCCAATCCCGCCCGCTGGCGACACTCCGTAACCCAGGAACAATGAGTGCCACCTCACCACCGATAGCAACGCCGCCTGCAGCCACGGCGGCGCAAGACGAACGGCTGGTCCCGATCAGCCGCATCACCCGCACGCTCCGACGCCCAGAGCTCGGCTCGCTGCTCGCCGCGATCTTCGTATTCATCATGTTCGCGATCACCGACGCGAGCGCCAGTCACCTGTGGCTGAAGCAGACCGGACTGGCGGCGTGGACCCAGCAGGCGGCGTTCTTCGGGATCGTCGCCGTCCCCGTAGGCCTGCTGATGATCGGTGGCGAGTTCGACCTCTCGGCCGGGGTGATGACCGGCGTGACCGCGATCGTGATGGCGCTGCTGGTCGGCAAGTGGCACGTGAACACCTGGATCGCGATCCTCATCACGCTCGCCTTCGCCACCGCGATCGGGCTGATCAACGGCTACATCGTGGTGCTGACCAAGCTGCCGAGCTTCATCGTCACCCTCGCAACGTTCTTCGTGTTACGCGGCGCGAGCACCGGCGGCGTGCTGCTGCTCAACAGCGGGAGCACGCAGATCACGGTGACACAGGCACATCCCCCGGGCCTGAGCAGCGCGAAGTCGCTGTTCGGCTCCTCGTTCTTCTCGAGCGGAGCGCTTCCGAGCGGCTACTCGACGGCGATCCTGTGGTTCATCGCGGTGACGATCGTCGGGACGTGGGTGCTCAGCCGGACGACGTTCGGCAACTGGATCTTCGCCTCGGGTGGTGACCAGAACGCGGCCCGCAACACGGGCGTTCCCGCCAACCGGACGAAGGTCCTGTTGTTCGTGGGCACGGCGTTGGCGGCGGCGCTGGTCGGGATCATCTCGTTCACCCAGGCGTCCTCGGCGGTGTCCGAGCAGGGCGTCGGCTATGAGTTCTTCTACATCATCGCGGCAGTGGTGGGCGGCTGTCTGTTGACCGGCGGCTACGGCTCCGCGATCGGCGCGGCACTGGGGGCGTGCATCATCGGGATGGCGTTCGAAGGGGTGATCTACGCCGGCTGGGACAGCTCCTGGGACTTCGCGTTCCTCGGAGTGATCCTGTTCCTCGCCGTGATCGTCAACACGCTGATCTACCGGCGGGCGCTGAAGGCGCGGCGATGAGCGAAGGAGAGGCGAACATGAACGAGCCAACGAAGCCCGACGTCATGCAAGAGGCGCCAGAGCCGCACCCGCCGACGAACGGCGCCGCTCCGGCCCTCGAGGTGCGCTCGATCTCGAAGTACTTCGGGAGCGTCAACGCGCTCGAGGACATCAGCCTGTCGGTGTACGCCGGCCAGGTCACGTGCGTGCTCGGCGACAACGGCGCCGGCAAGTCGACGCTGATCAAGATCCTCTCCGGCGTGCACACGCCAGAGAAGGGCGAGATGCTGTTCGACGGCGAGGTCGTGAACTTCGCCGGCCCGCGCGAGGCGCGCGCACACGGCATCGCCACCGTGTTCCAGGACCTCGCGACCGTGCCGCTCATGTCGGTGTGGCGCAACTTCTTCCTCGGCAACGAGCCCACCCGCGGCCGGGGACCGCTCCAGCGCATGGACATCAAGACTGCCCAGAAGATCATGCGCGAGGAGATGTCCAAGATGGACATCGACGTCCGCGACCCCGACCAGACCGTCGGCACGCTCTCGGGTGGGGAGCGCCAGGCGATGGCGATCGCGCGCGCGGTGTACTTCGGGGCCAAGGTCCTGATCCTTGACGAGCCGACCTCCGCACTCGGCGTTCGCCAGTCGGGCATCGTACTCAAATACGTGATCCAGGCCCGGGAGATGGGACGCGCGGTGATCTTCATCACCCACAACCCCCACCACGCGTTCCCGGTCGGCGACCGGTTCGTCCTCCTCAAACGCGGCCGCATGCTCGGCTCCTACGCCAAGTCGGAGACCACGCTAGAACAGCTGACATCGCTGATGGCCGGCGGCGCCGAACTCGAGGAACTCAGCCACGAGCTCGAGCGAGCGAGCGACCCCCAGATCAAAGAGGTCGCCAAGGAGCTCGCCGCGGAAGCCCACAGCACCGTCTAAGCGCGCTGAAGTAAGGCGGCAGCAGCTGAGGCGGTCGCGATGATCGTCGCGCCGAACGACCACAGCCGGAGCCGCTGCCCGCAGCGGCTCCGGCGCTGAAGCACCTGTCCGGCCGGCACGACCTGACAGGTCAGTCGTGATCAGCAACCCGATTCGATTCACCCAAGGCAGACGCGGCGAACCCGTGACGTGCGTGAGCGGCAGCGGCAGGGTAGCTGACCCAGCTCCCGATTGGGCCGAGGCGGGTGGCCGGGGGAAACGCATCCCCGGCTACCAAAGATCCCGTCGTGACAGTCTCCTGTCACAGGCTGTTCTGATCTGAGACAAAGGCAGTTGCGAGATGGTTGGCGCGTGAGCAGACAAGCCATTGGATGGACGAAGACGGCACAAGTCGGACACGTCCGGCGTGAAGATCCGAAGCGCCCCTCGCGTCTCTGCGGATAGCTGGTGACGCAACGGTGACGACGTCGTGTCGCTGGACACGCCCGGCGAGGGCATCCGCTGACCGAACGCTTGCGGCATACTCATTGGCATGGCCTCGCAGCCTTCATCGTCGGATCGTTTCTCGGTGGCCGAGTTGACCGTGCGCACCGCGCAGGGCGACCTGCTTGAGGTCAATCCGCTCGATCTCGGCCCGGACGCGCCGGCGACGGCGGCGCTCGAGGCCGAGCGCGGCCCGGAGCCTCGCGACGTGCGTCAGCGTGGCGAGTAGCCCGCCGGTCGCATACCTCGACTCCTCGGCCCTGGTCAAGCTGATCGCAATCGAGGCGGAAACGGCGGCACTCCGCCACGAGCTACGCCGTTGGCCTGACCGCGCCTCAAGCTTGCTCGCCACCGTCGAGGTCACCCGGACCGCACGGCGCCTCGGCGGTCACGCTCCCGCCGTCGCGGTCGGCGTACTCGCCGGGCTGCGGTTGCTTGCGATCGAGCCGATCGTGCCGGCTGCTGCACAGGTTGGTGGGACGACACTGCGGTCGCTCGACGCGATCCATCTAGCCACGGCCGCAAGCATCTCGCGTCAACTCGGTGCACTGATCACGTACGACCAGCGCATGATCACCGAAGCCCAGACCCTGGGCCTGCCGGTCGTCTCGCCAGCCTGAATCGTCGCGCCTGTGGCGAAACGCCACCCGCTCAGACCTCGCCGTCGGGGGTTCGGGGCGGCCGCTGGGGGTGGTCCGCTGGTGCCAATGTGCAGCGAGCCGCAGATGGACTGCATCGCCTTCGCCTGGGTGGGTGAGGTCCGCGGCATGACGGCCGAGCCGCTGCTCGCCCTCACGCGTCCGCCTAGCTTAGAGCCGGCCGAGCGTCTCGCCGTCAGCACGGTCGTCTGTGCTGGGGCTGGCAGTCAATCCGGCTCGGGCGATACGGAGAAGACGAACGCAGATGAAGGTAAGCCTCGCACGGAAGTGGTCAACCATGCGCGCTGCGAGGAAGTGATCAACCGTCGCGCCGTACCCGCCAAATGCGGGCACTTCGGACTGACGACCCCTTCCCTGCAGGCCAATTTTGGACGCGAAGTGGACGCGCACGCCCCGCAATCGGCCCCTAACCCCGGTTTCAGAAACCCGCGAATTGCAGGGAAAGCCCTCTGTCGGACTCGAACCGACGACGCCTTCCTTACCATGGAAGGGTCAGGGTGTTACGAGCGTTCACGGACGCTCTCGAATGGGCACGAAATCCCTGCAAACAGCTGCAATATGGAGTGTACGGCTGTTACGGCCGATTTACGGTCGGCGTGGATCTAGTGGACGCGGAGTGGACGCGCTGCTCTCCCCCGTTCGTCTTCCGAATCTCCAGGGCTGACACGGGTCCCCGCCGGGCCGGCGGCGGCGGGCCTCCGAGTCCGCCCGATGCGGCCTGACCAGATCTACTTCGGCTCGGCGGCGAACGAGCCAGGCGCCGGTGGCGGATGAGCGACCGCGCGCTCTGGCTCGAGGAGTGGTGCCCGACCTGCCGGGCCGCGCCGGGCGCGCGCTGCCGGGTCCACTACGTGCACAAGACGCGACCGCCCACGGCATTGCACGCCGCGCGCGGATGGCGCGCCCGGTCGTGCCCCACGTGTAAGGCCCTCCCGGGCGAGCCGTGCCGCACGCCTTCCGGGCGCGAGGCCTCGCGCATCCATCAAGCGCGGTTACGCCCCGGCCCACACGAGCTCCTCAGCGGCGAGTCGATCTGGCAGGAGCTCCAGGCGCGCGGCGCAACGATCGCCGCCGTCCCCTTCAACGGTCGGGCTGGTCGAGGCGGTCGCACGGACAGGATCGTGCTGAGTCGACTCGACCGCGACGAGCTGGTCGACGTCGAGCGATGGACCGGACGCGACGAGCTCTGCTACGCGCTCGAGGCGCCGATCTGGGATCGGTTCGGGTCGTTCGCCGGTCAGCCGCTGATCGTCGGGACGGTCATATGGACGGCGGCAGACCGCCGCGTCGCAATCGAGGGACGACGCGGTGAGAAGCGCTTCGAGGAGCTCGTGTGAGCGCACTGGAGGTAATCCCACCACGTCGGACCGGGGCTGGATCGGCGCGAGGACCACCAACCTCACAGACGCGAAAGACCGGGCTGGCACCCGGTCTTCCATACATAGGCGCCGTCAGCGCCGAACAAGAAACCCTGCACGCAGTGTACCGAGCCGAAGGACGGACCCCAAGCCCGGCACGGTCGCCTGCGCGAGCTCGCATCTCGGTCTGAGCGTCATCGCGAATGCCACCCCTGGCTTTGGCGATGGCCCTCAGCCACATCGACTTCGGAGCCTCAGCTCGCCGGAGGTCCGGATGAGTCACGCCGCGATAGCCGCCGTGCTTGTCCGCGACGATCTGTCGGCCGGCGAGCGCCTGGTCGCATGGTCGCTCGCGAGCTTCGCGAACCGCGACCACCGCGCATGGCCTGGAATCCCGGCCGCTGCAACGCGGGCAGGTCTGAGCCGGAGCCGATACCTCGAGCTCCGTGACCGGCTCGTGCGTCGCGGCTTACTGGAAATCGCGACGCATGGCGTCGGGCGCGGACACGCCAGCACAGTCAAGGTCCTGTTCGCGCAGTTCGGTCCGTGGCAGGAGGGCGAGGTCAACGCGGAGCTGCTCGAGGCCGTCCTCGGCTACAGCCCCGCGCGGGGACCTGCACGGCTGCTGCTGGCCGCGCTCGCAGCGCTCGCCGATGAGAACGGCAACGTCGAAGGCCTAACGACCGACGAGCTCTGCCGCGCCGCCGGACTGGCAAACAGCACCTACCGCCGCGCGCGGACGGCGCTGCTGGCCTCCGGTGATGTGAGCGTCGACGGCGACACCGGCGGCCGCGGGCGGACGTGTCACTGGATCGTGCGGCGCGCAGCACAGGCCGCACGAGCGCCGCTCGTACGGCGGAGTCGGCGGGTGACTCCACAGTCAGGTGCCCGCCCGCTCCTCGCAGCGGCCACCTCCGGCGCGGGCGCGGGCGCCGAAAACGGTCCGGTCCTGAGCGGGGTTTCCGCCGGAAAGGGTCCGGTCGTGAGCGGGGTTTCCGGAATGAGTCCGATCCTGAGCGGGGTTTCGGACTCAAACCCCGCCGAAACCCCGCCACAAACCCCGCCACCCAACGCGCGCGCGGGAAGGGAACCCAGGAACCCCAGAACCAGACAAGACCCCCCGACCCCCATCAAGGGGGGCAGGCCAGCTCGCTCCGTCGTCCTCGAGGAGACCTACCTCACCGAACGAGGCCGCAAGCGCACGCGACACGTTCGCGTCGACCTCGACGAGATAAGGCGACGACTCGGACTTCCGGCCGCCATCGACCACGATGACTGGAGGCGGATGTGCGCGCTGCTTCGCCAGGCCGTCGGCGAGAGCGTGTTCGCGATCTGGCTCGAATCAATCGAGCTCGTCGCGATCGACAGCCAGTACGCGCTCGTGATCGCGCCGCCAACGGCCACGCGCGATTGGGTCCAGAAGCGTTTCGGACGACAGCTGTCTGAGTCCGCTCAGCAGGTATCCCGCCAGTTCCGCTTCGCCGATGACGCGGAGCGTGCGGCGTTCGGCCACAACGACGACAGACGCCCCACTGCGGGCGGCCAACACGAGCACCCCACAACAACCCAAAGGAGGGTCCAATGGTCACAGTGATCGCAAACCAGAAGGGTGGCGTGGGCAAAACCACCAGCGCTGCCAACATCGGCGCATTGTTCGCTGCACGCGGCCTGCGGGTGCTGCTGGTGGACATCGACCCGCAGCACGCCCTGACTCGTCAGCTCGGCCTCGAGGC
>Ga0335081_10000940_pt1 | contig 46795 bp, 45 predicted proteins | sample Lox_Sample_35_FD_206713 | JGI IMG/M metagenome (GOLD analysis project Ga0335081, IMG submission 206713) | Soil microbial communities from Loxahatchee National Wildlife Refuge, Florida, United States - Lox_Sample_3.5 | ecosystem: Environmental > Terrestrial > Soil > Wetlands | place: USA... | reverse complement strand
GCCGAGAGGATGCGCTGGCGATAGCGGTCGAGGGTCTTCGGGCCGATGTCGAGGCCCAGGAGCCCGTCGGGGATGGCGGCGCCGTCCACCACCACCCGCTTCGCGGTCTCCTTCGGCTCGGAGGCGCAGACGTGGTCCACGGGCAGCTGGAAGTCGACGCCGCGCGCGGCCGCCTTGTCGAGGATGTGTCGCGCCATCTCCAGGCGGTCCTCCTCCACGCGGCTCTTCCCCACCGCCACGCCCTTCGCCTTGAGGAAGGTGTAGGCCATCGCTCCCCCCACCAGGATGGAGTCGGCCTTGCCGATGAGGTTCTCGAGCACCTTGATCTTGTCGGAGACCTTGGCGCCGCCGAGCACCGCCACGAAGGGCTTCTCGGGCCGGGAGAGCACCCGGCCCAGGTACTCGACCTCCTTGCGGATGAGGAACCCGGCCGCCTTCTCGTTCACGAACCTCGCCATGCCGGCGGTAGAGGCGTGGGCTCGGTGGGCGGTGCCGAAGGCGTCGTTCACCCAAACGTCGGCGAGGCTCCCGAGCTCGCGGGCGAACGCCTCGTCATTCGCCTCCTCGCCCTTGTGGAAGCGGAGGTTCTCGAGCAGGAGCACCTCGCCTTCCTTCAGGTCGGCAACCGCCTTCCTCACCCCGTCTCCCACCGAGTCGTCGGCGAGAATCACGTCGGTCCCGAGGAGCTCGGAGAGGCGCTCCGCCGCGGGCTCGAGCGTGAACTTCTTCTTGTCGGAGGCATCCCCCTTCGGCCTTCCCAGGTGGGAGGCGAGGATGACCTTCGCCCGCGCCTTGCGCGCGAACTGGATGGTGGGGAGGGCCGCCCGGATGCGGGCGTCGTCGGTCACGTGCCCCCGGTCGTCCAGGGGGACGTTGAAGTCCACGCGGATGAAGACGCGCTTCCCCGCGAGGTCGAGCTCATCGATCGTCTTCATCCCCGCCATGGGCTCCCCCCGGGAACGGCTACGCGGTGAGGTACTTCGCCACGTCCACCATGCGATTCGAGAAGCCCATCTCGTTGTCGTACCAGGCGAACACCTTGACGAAGTTCCCGTCGATGACCTGGGTGTTGGTGGCGTCGAAGATCGAGGAGGCCGGGCTCCCGTTGTAGTCGATGGAGACGGTGGGCTCCTCCGAGTACTCGAGCACCCCCCGCAACGATCCCTCGGCGGCCGCCTTGAAGGCCGCGTTCACCTCCGCCGCCGTGACCGGCCTCCCGAGCTCGGCCGTCAGGTCGACGAGCGACACGTTGGGCGTGGGGACGCGCACCGCGGTACCGTTCAGCTTCCCCTTGAGCTCCGGGATCACCTCGGCCACTGCCTTGGCCGCCCCGGTGGTGGAGGGGATCATCGACAGGGCGGCGGCCCGCGCCCGCCTGAGGTCCTTGTGCGGCAGGTCGAGGAGGTTCTGGTCGTTCGTGTAGCTGTGGATGGTCGTCATGAGCCCGCGCTTGATGCCGAAGCTCTCAAGCAGCACCTTGGCGACCGGGGTGAGGCAGTTGGTGGTGCAGGAGGCGTTGGAGATGATGAGGTGCTTCGAGCGGTCGAGCTTGGTGTGGTTGATGCCGTAGGCGACGGTGATGTCCGGGCCCTTGGCCGGCGCCGAGATGAGCACGCGCTTCGCGCCCGCCTTCAGGTGGCCCTCGGCCTTCTCGCGTTCGGTGAAGAGTCCGGTGCACTCGAGCACCAGGTCGACCCCGTTCGCCGCGTGCGGCAGCTCCGCCGGGTTCTTGATGGCGGTGATCTGGATCTCCTTCCCGTTCACGACGATGCCCTTGTCCGTCGCCCTCACCTCGCCGGGGAAGACCCCGTGCACCGAGTCGTACTTGAGGAGGTGGGCGAGGGTCTTGGTGTCCGTGAGGTCGTTGATGGAGACGAAGTCGAGGCCCTTCTCGCCCCGCTTGAGCGCGGATCGAACGACGCAGCGCCCGATGCGGCCGAACCCATTGATTGCAATGCGCGCCATGGCGGAACTCTCCCTGCCCCCCTCGGGAGGCGAAAGATGGAATTTAGGGGCCGCCTAAGCTACTTGCGCGCCCGTGGGGTGTCAAACGGAAAGCGGGGGTTCCTGTTGCCAAAAAAAACAGAAACGGCGCCGGGTTCGACCCGGCGCCCTCTCGCGGCCAGACGTTTGTTAACGGCGGCGCGGGGTCACATCGCCGCTGCGCGCTCGAGCTGCTCCTCGCTCGGCGTCGCGTCGCCCTGGGCCCGCAGGTCCTGGGTGACGAGATCGATGAGTTCGGTCGACAGGCTCAAGACTTGGTTCGCGGTGTACCCGCTCGCGCGAAGCTCCTTGAAGAGCGACTTCGCGAGGATCTTGGTGCCCTTGGCGTCGAGAATGGGTGCCAGCATTTTCGGTTGACCTCTGTGGGGCAGCGATGGCCCCGTGTTCGGAAGGCGACTTCTCGGGTAGCAACAGCCGCGCCAACAACGCGATCCTGCGCGGCTGTCCCTCTGATCCCGGACACTTGGCCTCCTGACGCGCCGCAGCGCGAGAGCGCGCACTGCGTACCGACCTTCGCAGTGCGCCTTCGGCAAGGGTTCGCTGCGCGAAGGACGCTTCGCAGCGCCGAATGGGCCGTGGGCGAGTACATTCGGGGGTTCGTGCGCTACCGGATCGCAGATCTCCACCTGTGGCACGACGAGGACCCCGCGACACTCGCCGCCCGCGCGGCGAAGCGGCTCGGTGTCGAGCCGCAGAGCGTTGCGCGGGTCGATGTGGTCCGCCGATCCCTCGACGCGAGGCGCAAGGGCCACCCGCGCTGGGTGATCGAGGCCGAGGCGACGCTCGAGCACCCGCTCCCCGCGCTGCCGGCAGGGGTGTCGCCGGCGCCGGAGCCAGAACCCGCTCTGCCGCCGGTGCCGGAGCCGGAGCTCCCGCCCCTCGTGCTCGGCGCCGGGCCGGCAGGCCTCTTCTGCGCCTGGGGCCTCCTCGAGCGCGGCGTCCGCTCGATCGTCGTCGACCGGGGGAAGATGGTCGGACCGCGGCGGCGCGACGTCGCCCGCCTCATGCGCTCCGGCGAGCTCGACGCCGAGTCGAACATGAACTTCGGCGAGGGCGGTGCAGGCGCCTACACCGACGGAAAGCTCTCCACCCGCATCCACCATCCCCTGGTGCGCAGGGTGGTGGAGCTCTTCGCCCGGTTCGGCGAGGTGGATCGCATCCTGGCGGAGGGCAAGCCCCACGTCGGCTCGGACGTGCTGCCAGCGGCGGTGTCGGCGATGCGCGCGGACCTGGAGCGGCGCGGCTGCCGCTTCCTCTGGGGAGCGCGCGCGGTCGACTTCCGGCTCGAGGGAGACCGGTTCCGCGGCCTGGTGCTCGCCGACGGCCAGGTCGTCCCCGGGAACCGATTGGTGCTCGCGCCCGGCAACAGCGCCCGCGAGATCTACGAGCTCTTCGCCTCCCGCGGCTGGCCCATCGAGGCGAAGCCCTTCGCCGCTGGTTTTCGCGCCGAGCACCCCCAGGCCCTCATCGACCGCATCCAGTATGGCCGCGCCGCAAGAGACGGGAACCTCCCCCCGGCGGACTACCGCCTCGCCGACAACCCGGTGGTGGCGGGGCGCGGCCGCGGCGTCTTCTCCTTCTGCATGTGCCCGGGCGGGGTGGTGGTGCCGACTCCCACCGAGCCAGGCATGCAGTGCACGAACGGCATGTCGAACTCGGGCCGATCCTCGCCGCTCGCCAACGCCGGCCTGGTGGCGGCCGTCTCGCTGGAGGACTACGCCGCCGAGGGCTTCGTGGGCCCGCTCGCCGGCCTCTCCTGGCAGCGCAAGTGGGAGCGCGCCGCCTACGAACTCGGGGGAGGCGGCTACCGGGCGCCCGCCCAGCGCCTCTCCGACTTCATGGCCGGGCGCCTGGGCTCTCCTCCGGTCCGGTCCTCCTACCGCCCTGGGCTCTCCCACGCCGACTTGTCGCGCCTCTTCCCGTCCCAGGTGCAGGAGGCGCTGCGGGTGGCGGTCCGCGCCTTCGAGCGGCGCATGCGCGGCTTCGTCACCGAGGAGGCCGTCCTCCTCGGCGTCGAGACCCGCACGAGCGCCCCCTGCCGGCTCCTGCGCGGCGAGGACCTGCAGTCGCCGCGGCTGCGGGGCGTCTACCCCGCGGGCGAGGGCGCGGGCTACGCCGGCGGCATCGTCTCCTCGGCTGTGGACGGTCTCAAGCTCGCGGCGATCATCTGCCGGGAGCTCGGAGGGTAGCGTGCGGTACTTCGTGCGCAACGAGCGGGGGGAGGAGCTCGTCTGCCCGAGCCTCGCCGACCTGCACGCCCTCTACCGCCAGGGCTTCTTCTCCGACGCCGACGAGGTCCGCTCCGAGCGCTCCGGACGATGGCAGCGGGTGGGAGACTTCGAGGCCCTCTCGGGCGAGCGCGGGCGGCTCGGAGAGAGGGGAAAGGCCCTCCTCCTCCTCGCGGTGGCGGCGCTCGCCGCCCTCGCCTTCTGGCTATTCGCCCACGCCCGTCGCTAGGTGCCGGCCCGCCCGTAGGCGTCCTCGAGCCGGACCACGTCCTCCACTTCCGGCGTGGACACCTCGAGGATGTCGCAGTCGGTGAGGGCCACCATCCGGTGCTTGGTGAAGGGCTTCACGTGGTAGCTCTCGCCCGGCCGCAGCCGGTGGCTCTCGAGACCGCTCCCCTCGTCGAGGACGAGTTCCAGGTCCCCGCTCCAGAGGTGAATGGTCTCGTCCTTCCTCTCGTGGTACTGGAGCGAGAGCTTGTGCCCCGCCTTCACGTGGAGGAGCTTCCCCACGTAGCGATCGGTCTGGGCCCACCAGAGCTCGTAGCCCCAGGGCTTCTCTACGCGCTTTGGCTGGTCGAACTTTTTCATGGGGGCTCTCCTTGGCGTCCCTTCGGGCCTTTTGCCCGGGGCTCTTTTGGGGCGCGGTCAGTTGATGCCGGTGACGTACCCCTTCGAGCCGGTCTGCTCCTCGAGGTCGCGGCGATAGCGCTCGGCCGCCTCGCGGGTGTCGAAGGATCCGAGCCGCACCCGGTACCACCGACCCTTGCCGGGGATCTCCACCTCGATCACCTTCGCCCCCCGGCTCCGGAAGCGGGCCGCAATGCGCTCGGCCTCGAAGTGGTCGTGGGTCGAGCCGACCTGGACGGCGAAGGCCCCTTCGCGCGCCGCCTTCCGAGGCGCGGAGTCGTCGGCGCTCGCGAGTGCGGCGGCCGGCCGGCCAGGCGGCGCCCCGGCGCTGGTGGCGGGGGAGGCCACCGCCGCCACCGTGCCCAGGGAAGGGGGCCGCGCTGGCGCGGCCGGGGGCGACGCCAGCGCGAGCGGCTTCGCCGGAGCCGGGGCGCCGACCGGCTTCGGTGGCGGGGACAGCTTCTCCGGCGGAGGCGCCGGCTTCGGCGGCAGGGGCAGCTTCTCCGGGGGGGGCCGGGCGCTCGTGAGCGCCTCGTGGAAGGAGAACTTGGGAGGCTCGCCCCCGTCCGGGCGCGAGGGCTGGTCGAGGGCGGCAAGCGGGTCGGCGACCGCCCGCGGCGCGGCGGGCGCCCGGGGCGGTGGCCGCTCGAGCACGCGGTGGCCCAGGGAGAAGCCGAGGAAGAAGGTGATTCCGAGCGCTGCCAAGGCCCCCAGGATCACCGAGGCCACCTGCCTCGCGTCCAGGGAGAACTCGAAACGCTCTCTCGCAGGTCGGTTTCCGCGCATGGTCCGCCGCCCGGATCGATGCCCCGGCGCGGCCCGATTCTAGACGTCCTCAGCCACTTCTCTACTTTCCATGCGCTCGGGCGCCGACACGCCCAGGACGGCGAGCCCGTTCTTGAGCGCCTGCTTGAGCGCCCGGGCGAGGAGCAGGCGGGCCGCCGTCTTCACCGGGTCCGCGCCGATGAAGCGCTCCCCGCTCCTCTTCCCCTGCGTGTAGTAGGAGTGGAAGGCACCGATGGTCTCCTGCAGCCAGAAGGCGACCCGGTGGGGCTCGTAGGCCTGCGCCGCCCCGGCGACGACGTCGGGGAGGGACAGGATGCGCCGGGCCAGGTCGAGTTCCTCCGGCGCGGTGAGCGCCCGCACCACCTCGAGGTCGAAGGCCGGCCGCGGGATCCCCGCCTCGGCGGCCTTCTCCAGGATGCGGGCCAGGCGGGCGTGGCCGTACTGCACGTAGAAGACCGGGTTGTCGAGCGTCTGCCGCTTGGCGAGCTCCAGGTCGAAGTCGAGTTGGGCGTCTGCGCGCCGGGTGAGGAAGATGAAGCGGGCGGCGTCGCGCCCCACCTCCTCCACCACCTCGGCGAGGGACACCACGTTCCCGGCGCGCTTCGACATCTTCACCGCCTCGCCGCCGCGGGTCAGGTTCACCATCTGGATGAGAACCACGTGCAGGTCGTTCCGGGAGGCGCCGAGTGCCTCGAGGGAGGCCTCGAGGCGGGCGACGTAGCCACCGTGGTCGGCCCCGAGCACGTCCACCAGGGCGTCGGCCCGCTGGCGCTTGTCCCAGTGGTAGGCGACGTCGGCGCAGAAGTAGGTGGGGGTGCCGTCCGCCCTCTTCACCGGCCGGTCGACCTCGTCCCCGTAGCGCGACGAGCGGAAGAGCCACAACTCCTCCCCCGCCCCGATCCCCTCCTCCCCCTGCGCCGCCGGGGGCTGTCCCTTCTTCGACTTCGGGGGCGGGAGCCGACCGCGGTAGACGAGGTCCTTCTCCTCGAGCTTCTGGAGAAAGCGCTCCACCATCCCGGAATCGTAGAGCTTCTTCTCCGACGACCACACGTCGAACCCGATGTGCACGCCCTCCAGGTCGGCGCGAATCATGGCGAGGACGTGGGCCACCGCCCGGTCGCGGAAGAGGGCGAGCCAGGCCTCCTCGGTCGCGTCGAGGAAGCTCGGCCCGAACTCGGCCTTGAGCTCGCGGGCGACGTCCACCACGTACTCTCCCGGGTAACTCTTCGGCGGCATGACCACCGGGCGGCCGAACAGCTCCTGGTACCGCAGGTGCACCGAGCGGGCGAGCGTTTGCACCTGCGCGCCGTAGTCGTTCACGTAGTACTCGCGCACCACCGCGTGCCCGGTCCAATCGAGCAGGCTCGCCACCGCGTCTCCGGTCACCGCGTTTCGCCCGTGGCCCACGTGCATGGGGCCGGTTGGGTTCGCCGAGACGAACTCGACGATGACGCGCCGCCCGCGGCCCACCTCCGAGCGCCCGAAGGCGTCGCCCATGCGCTCCACCTCGCCGAGGGCGGAGAGCCACACCTCGGCCTTGAGCCGGACGTTGACGAACCCGGGGCCGGCGATCTCGAGCGCCTCGATCCGCCGCCCGCCGTCGACGGCGCGCATGGCCTCGGCGACCCCCTGGGCGAGCTCGCGCGGCGGCCTCCCGGCGGCCTTGGCGAGCACCAGGGCGGCGTTCACCGCGAAATCCCCGTGCTTCGGGTCGCGCGGCGGCTCCACTGTGAAGGGAACTTCGACGGCGGGCCAGCGGCCCTCGGCGGCGCCGCGGGCGAGCGCCCCGCGAACGACCTCTACGACGTTGTCTCGCATGGGGGCTCCCTCATACCCGCCGCGCCGACCGGGGGCAAGCCGGCCCCGACCCTTTACGGATAGGCGTCGAAGAGGCCGCAGCGCGGGCAGCGCCACGCCCGCCCCGCCGCACCGGCCCCGCAGCCCCGGCAGCGAAGCAGCCGCACGTGCCGGCCGAGCGCGGCCACCATGAGGTCGTGGCGCACCTCGAGTTCCTCCGGCGAGGGGGCGGCCGCCTCCCGCAGCAGCTCGCGCACCGAAAGCGTCACCTCTCCGTCGCCGTCGACCTCCATCGCCCGCCGGACATCCCCGAGCGCATCGCCGGTCCTCCCCGACCGGGCGAGAAGGCGCCCGCGCAGGAGGAGAAGGCGGGAGTCCTCCGGGCGCGAGCGGAGCTCGCCGTCGATGAGCGCGAGGGCGCGGTCGCCGGGAAGCGCCGCCAGGGCGTCCCAGGCGAGGAGAGCGGCCCGGGGCTCGAGGCGCAGGGCCCGGCCCGCGCTCTCCGCCGCTTCCTCCGCCCTCCCCTGCGCCGCCTCGGTCTCGGCCCGGGCCAGCAGCGCGTCGGCACTCGTCTCGTCCGCCTCGACGGCGCGCGCCGCTGCCCCGAGGTCCGAGGGCGCCCCCTCGGCCCCGGAGCGCGCCTTGCCGGCGAGGAGGTGAGCGAGGAGGCGGCGGTCCGGAGGGCAGAGGCGGGAGTGCACGTCGATGGCGGCCTCCATCTTCCCCTGTGCCACGAGGGCGTCCCGGAGCCCCTGCGCCGCCGCCGGGTCGGCGCCGGCGAGCCTCTGGTAGGTCTCCACCGCCTCCGTGAACATGCCCACCCGCCGGTAGTCGTCGGCGAGCTCGCGCTCCACCTGGGAGCGGCGCGCCGGGTCGAGGCCGGGCCGGTGGAGCATGTTGCGGTGGAGGCGGATCGCGCGCGGGAGGTCGCCGGTCCTGCGGAAGAGCTCCCCGAGCGCCAGGTAGGTCTCGAGCGCCTCCGGACTCCCCAGGCGGGCCGCGTCGGAGAGGGCGAGGATGGCGGCGTCCGGGTCGTCCGAGATCATCGACCGGACTCCCTTCAGGTAGGCCTGCGCCTCCTCGCGCCTCCGGCGGAGCCGCACCGCCAGGACCGCGGCCACGACGGCGAGCAGGAGCGCGAGGAGGAGCCAGTGCATCGGCCGGGCTTCTTGTCCGCCTACTCCTGCGCCAGGGCCTCGAAGCCGTCGCGGATCTTGCGCCACGACTGGTCGAGGTGCTCGATCATCACCTTGGTGTCGGCCAGCACCGGCATGAAGTTGGTGTCGCCCCCCCAGCGCGGGACCACGTGGTAGTGGAGGTGGTCCGCGATGCCCGCCCCGGCGACGCGGCCCAGGTTCATGCCCACGTTCATCCCTTCGGGCCGGTAGACGCGACGGATGACGGCCACCGCGTTCTTCAGCTCCCCGTGCAGGTCGGCGAAGTCGTCCGGCGACAGCTCGTCGAGCGCGGCGACGTGGGCCCGGGGGATGACCATGACGTGGCCGTTGTTGTAGGGGAACCGGTTGAGGAGGGTGAAGGAGCGGCGCCCGCGGTGGGCGAGCAGGTTCAGGCGCGTAGCCTCCTCTGCCTCCTCCGCCGGGAACTGGCAGAAGATGCAGCCCGGCTTCTTCTCCGCCTCGATGAACTCCATGCGCCAGGGCGCCCAGAGCGGCTTTTCCACGGCACCTCCTTGGGGCGCGGCGGCCGGCGCCGGCGCTAGCGCGTCAGGTAGTAGAGACCGGGCGCCTCGACCGACGCAGACTGGCGCCCGATCTCGGTCCGGATCGCGTCGCCGAACGACTCGGCCACCTTCTGCGCCACGCCTCCCATGAGTTCCTCCAGGAAGCGCGCTCGGTCGTCGGGCGGGTAGACGAGCCTTGGCTCCCCCTTGATCTCCGCCATGTCCTTCGCGAGGTCGACCGCGTCCTGGAATCCCCCGAGCTCGTCGACGAGCCCCATCTCCTTCGCCTGCTCGCCCGTCACCACCCGCCCGTCCGCGAACTTCTGCACCTGGTCGAGGGAGAGGTTGCGGCCGTCGGCGACCGCCTGGATGAACTGTCGGTGGATGCGGTCCGCCAGATCCTGCCAGTAGGCGCGGTCCTCCGGGGTGAAGTCCCGGAACGGGCTGCCCGCGTCCTTGAGCTTCCCGGCGGTGACGGTGTTGACGCGCACGTTGAAGTGCTCGAGGAGCCCTTTCACGTTCGGGAAGGCGCTGATGACGCCGATGGACCCGGTGAGGGTCCCAGGCTCTGCCACGATCCGATCGCAGCCCATCGCCACGAGAAGCCCGCCCGAGGCGGCCAGGTTGCCCATGGCGCACACCACCACCTTGTCCTCCGCCAACCGCTGGATGCCGTCCAGGATCTCCTGGCTCGTGCCCACCGCGCCGCCGGGGGAGTCGATGCGGACGACCACCGCCTTCATGTCCGAGTCCTCGCCGTAGCGCTTGAGGAGCTTGAGCAGCGGCTCCGCCTCCACCGAGCCCCGCCCCCCCATGCCGATGGGGCCCTTGATGTCCACCACGCCGATGCGGGGGCCCGAGGCGAGCCGCGGCGCCTCCCCCTTCACCGCGCTGTAGGCAAGCCAGAGGAAGGCGAAGAAGACGAGGAAGAGGCCGCCGAAGACGAAGAGGACCACGGCGAGGGCGGCGCGGTCGCGCCGGGGCGGCGGCTGCGGCGGCAGCGGCGCCGCCGGGGAGGAGTAGGCCGGCCCCCAGGAGGGAGGCGGGGGCGCGCCCCACTGCGGTTGCGCCGGGGCGGCGGAAGGCGCCGGCGGGGGCACCGCGGTCGTCGGCAGGGGCTCGCTCGGTTTCTCTTCGCTCATGGGGGCTACAAGTAAGCACGCGGGCGGGGCGGCCGCAACCGCGGCGCTCGCCACAAATGGCTCGGGGAGCCGGGTATCCCGGCTCCCCGAAGCGGACGGCGCCTTGCGCTACCCCTTGCGGCGGTTGAACTTCTCCATCAGGTCGCCGAGCCGGGCGCGCGCGTCGCCCTGGCGGTGCAGGTACTCGCGGTAGTCGTCGTCGCCGTCGCGCGAGAGCGCCTTGATGGAGAGGGCCACCTTGCGCTCGTGCGGGTCGATGTCGATCACCTTCACCTCGACCTCCTCGCCCTCCTTGGCCACGTCGTGCGGGTTCTCGACTCGCTCGTCGCGCATCTCGGAGACGTGGACGAGCCCCTCGATCCCGGGCTCGATCTCCACGAAGGCGCCGAAGTCGGTCACCTTGGTGATGCGCCCCTTGACGCGGGATCCCACCGGGTGGCGCTCGGAGAGCGTCGTCCAGGGATCGGAGTGGGCCTGCTTGATGCCGAGGCTGAAGCGCTCGTTCTCCACGTCGATGTTGAGGACCACCGCCTCGACCACGTCGCCCTTCTTGAACTTCTCCCCCGGGTGCTTGATGCGCTCGGTCCAGGAGATGTCGGAGACGTGCACCAGGCCGTCGATGCCCTCCTCGACGCCGACGAAGATGCCGAAGTCGGTGACGTTGCGGACCTCGCCCCGGATGACGGAGCCGATGGGGTACTTGTCCTCGAGCAGGGTCCAGGGGTTCGGCTCGATCTGTTTCATGCCGAGGCTGATGCGCTTCGCCTTCGGGTCGATGTCGAGCACCACCGCCTCGACCGGCTCGCCGGCGTTGAGGAGCTTGGAAGGGTGCTTCACCCTCTTCGTCCAGCTCATCTCCGAGACGTGCACCAGCCCCTCGACGCCCTGCTCGAGCTCGATGAAGGCGCCGTAGTCGGTGAGGCTCACGACCTTGCCCTTCACCCTCGTGCCCACCGGGTACTTCTCGTCGGCCCGGTGCCAGGGGTCCTCCTGGATCTGCTTCAGGCCCAGGCTGACGCGCTCGCTCGCCGGGTCGAACTTGAGGACGACGACGCGCACCTCCTGGCCCACCTCGAACATCTCGCTCGGGTGGCCGATGCGGCCCCAGCTCATGTCGGTGACGTGCAGGAGGCCGTCGATGCCGCCGAGGTCGATGAAGGCGCCGTAGTCGGTGAGGTTCTTCACCACGCCCTTCAGAACGGCGCCTTCCTTCAGGTTCTTGAGCGTCTCCTTCTTCAGCTCCTCGCGCTCCTTCTCGAGCAGCACGCGGCGGGAGAGGACGATGTTGCCCCGCTTCTTGTTGAACTTGATGACCTTGAACTTGAACTTCTCGCCGATGAGCTTGTCCAGGTTCCGGACCGGGCGGATGTCGACCTGCGACCCCGGCAGGAAGGCCTTCACGCCGATGTCCACGGAGAGACCACCCTTCACGCGGCCCACCACCACACCCTCGACGAGCTCGTCCCGCTCGCAAGCGGCCGAGATCTCGTCCCAGATGCGCATCTTGTCGGCCTTCTCCTTGGAGAGGACGACCATGCCGGTGTCGTTCTCGCGCGACTCGACGAGCACGTCGACGCGGTCCCCCACCTTCACCTGCGGCTCGGCTCCCGGGGCGGGCACGAACTCGTTCAGCGGGACCTGGCCCTCGGACTTGTAGCCGATGTCGACGACCACGTAGTCCTTGGCGATCTGGATGACGGTGCCGCTGACCACGCGGCCTTCCTCGACCTGCTCGCTGCGCGCCTCGCTCTCGGCGAAGAGCTTGGCGAAGTCCTCGGTCTCCTGCTCGGGCGGACGGATGATCTGATTCTCCATTCGATTGAAACCCGGTTCCTGTTGGCTGGCGCCGGCGGGGCGTTCGGTTGGGCCCAGGTCTTGCCGGCGGAAGCTGCGTTGCCCCTCTGGGTGGATTCGCGCCCGTTCCCCGGGGATCGAGGGAGCGGGCGGGCCGCCGGGGCCGCCCCGGCGACGATGAAGGCGGGAAGCTACACGGCCGTGATCACTGCGTCAAGCGCCCGCCCCTCACCGGAAGGAGCCGAGCCTCGCCGCCACCCCCTCGATGACCCAGTCCGGCGTGGAGGCGCCCGCGCTCACCCCCACGAGCTCGCAACCGGCGAACCAGTCCGGATGGAGCTCCTCTTCGGTCTCCACGTGCCAGGTCCGGGGCTGGATCTCCCGGCAGATCTCGGCGAGGTGGCGGGTGTTGGCGCTGTTTCGCCCCCCCACCACCACCACCGCGTCCACCTCGGCGGCGAGCTGCCGGGCGTCGGCTTGGCGCTCGTCGGTGTCGGCGCAGATGGTGTTCACCGCGCGGACCTCCTTGTGGCGGAGCGCGAGCGCGCCCACCACCCGCTCGAAGTCGGCGCCGATGCAGGTGGTCTGGGCGATGGCCGCCACCTTCTTCGCCTCGATGCGCGGGATGGCCTCGCCGGGCCGGACGACGGTGCAGGGCCCCTCGGCGTAGCTCACGACACCCTTCACCTCGGCGTGGTTCGGGTCCCCCACGATGACGATGTGATACCCCTGGCGCGACAGGCGCTGCGCCATGGCCTGTGGGTACTTCACGTAGGGGCAGGTCCCGTCGACCACCTCCAGGTCCCGCGCCCGCGCCGCCTCGAGCTCCGGCTTCACCGCACCGTGCGTGCGGACGACGACGGTGGTCCCCGCCCGGACGTCGGCCACCCGCTCCTCCGTCCCCACCCCCATCTCCCGGGTGCGAGCGACGAACTGCGGGTTGTGGATGATGGGCCCGAGAGTCACGACCGGTCCCTCGTGTCCCTCGGCGACCTCCATGAGCTGGTCGACCGTCCGGCGGACTCCCCAGCAGAAACCGGCGGTTCTCGCGACCTTGACCTTCATCCTGACCTCCGACCCCCGGTTCCATAACGGCCGCGAGCGAGCGCGGCCATGAGCGAGCTACCGGCCCGGCCTCGCCCTCGCCTCCACCTCCCGGGCGAACCGCTCCACCACCTCGTCGAGGGTGAGGTCGGAGGAGTCGAGGACGACCGCGTCGGGGGCGGGCCGGAGGGGGGCGACCTCCCGGGAGCTGTCGTCGCGGTCCCGCTTCTCCTGCTCGGCGAGCACCGCCTCGAAGGTGCAGGGATCCCCCTTCGCCGCGAGTTCCCGGTGGCGGCGGCGGGCTCGCACCTCGGCCGAGGCGGTGAGGAAGAACTTGGCGTCGGCGTCGGGAAAGACGACCGTGCCGATGTCCCGGCCCTCCAGGACCGCGCCCCGGTTCCCGGGGGCCGCGGCGAGCCGCCGCTGCAGCTCGAGCAGTCCCGACCGGACCACCGGCCGCGCCGAGACGGCGCTCGCCCCGAGCGACATGGGCGGGGTGCGGATGGCGTGCGAGACGTCCTCCTCCCCGAGGAGGACCCGCTGACCGTTCCCCTCCCCTCCGAGCGGGGGGGGCTCGAAGCGGATGCGCAAGGCTGGCAGGAGCTCCCCGAGCCGCCGGTCGTCGTCGTAGGCCACTCCCGCGCGGCTCGCCGCGAGCGCCACCGTCCGGTAGATGGCCCCGGTGTCGACGAGGGCGAAGCCAAGCCGCGCCGCGAGCCGCCGGGAGGCCGTGCTCTTTCCGGCGCCGGCCGGGCCATCCACCGCCACGATGAAGGGTCGGGCCATCTAGCGCCCCAGGGCCTTCCTCAGCGCGGCAATCGCCTTCTCGTTCTCGGGGCGCGTCCCCACGGTGATGCGCTGCGCGGTGGGGAACCCGTAGCCCCCCATGGGCCTCACCACCACTCCCTGGCGCAGCAGCGCCTCGAAGAGGACCTTGCCCGAGGTGCCCGGGAAGTCCGCGAGGAGGAAGTTCGCCTGCGAGGGAACCACGGTGGCGCCGAGCGCCGAAAGCCGCTCGGCGAGGAAGGGGCGCTCGCGCCGGACGAGCTCGCGGGTCCGCTCCACGTGCGCCTCGTCGCCGAGCGCGGCGACGCCGGCGGCCTGCGCCACCAGGCTCACGTTGAACGGGGCGCGCACCCGGTCGATGTACCCGGTCAGCTCCGGCCGGGCGAAGCCGTAGCCGAGCCGGAGGCCGGCGAGACCGTAGATCTTGGAGAAGGTCCGGAGCACGATCAGGTTGGGGAAGCGCCGGCGCAGGGAAAGGGAGTCCTGGAAGCGAGGGGCTTCCACGAACTCGACGTACGCCTCGTCGAGCACCACCAGGGTCTCCTTCGGGACGGCCTCGAGGAAGGGGACGAGGTCGTCCTCCAGGAACCAAGTGCCGGTGGGGTTGTCTGGGTTGGCGAGGAACACCACCTTCGTCCGGGGCGAGAGCCGGGCGCGGAGGGCGGCGAGGTCGTAGTGGAAGCGGTCCCTCATCGGAGCCTCCACCAGCTTGCGCCCCTGCGCCCCGGCCGCCAGCTTGTAGGCGATGAAGGTGTGGGCGCTCGTCAGCACCTCCTCTCCCTCCAGGACGAAGGTGCGGACCAGGAGCTCGATGAGCTCGTTCGAGCCGTTGCCGACGATGACCTCCTCCGGCGCCACCGCGAACTTCCTCGCCAGGGCCTCCTTCAGGTAGAAGGCGCTCCCGTCCGGGTAGAGGTGCATCCTGCCGGCGGCCTCCCGCGCGGCCGCGAGGGCCTTCGGGGAGGGGCCGAGCGCGTTCTCGTTGGAGGCGAGCTTCGCGACCTCTCGGACGCCGTACTCCCGCTCCACCTCCTCGATGGGCTTGCCGGGGACGTAGGGCTCGAGGGACAGCACGTTTTGCGGGACGAGGGCCATAGGGCCGCTCTCATACCACCGCGGGTCCCGGGCGGAGAAGCCCGGCGGGAAGGGACCTACTCCTCGGTGGTGAACACGCCCATGGCCCGGAACTTCTGGTAGCGCTGCTTCACCAGCTGGTCGGGCGTGAGCTGCTTCAGCTCGGCGAGCTGGCGGCGGAGCGCGGCGGCCACGTTCTCGCCGGTCATCTTGGGATCCCGGTGCGCGCCCCCGGGCGCCTCCTTGATCACCTCGTCGACGATGCCGAAGCCCGCCAGGTCGCGCGCGGTGAGCTTCAGGTTCTCGGCCGACTTCTGGGCCTTGGTCGGGTCGCGGTAGAGGATGGAGCTACAGCTCTCGGGCGAGATGACCGAGTAGGTCGAGTACTCGAGCATCAGGATCCGGCTGGTGACGCCGAGCGCCAGGGCGCCTCCGGATCCCCCCTCGCCGATGACGACCGAGATCGAGGGCACGCCCAGGGAGGCCATCACCTCCAGGTTCACGGCGATGGCCTCGGCCTGGCCGCGCTCCTCGGCCCCGATCCCCGGATAGGCACCGGGGGTGTCGATGAGGGTGATGAGCGGCCGGCGGAAGCGGTCGGCGAGCTGGTAGAGGCGGCAGGCCTTGCGGTACCCCTCCGGGCGCGGCATCCCGAAGTTCCGCAGCATGTTCTCCTTCGTGCCGCGCCCCTTCTGCTCGCCGACGATCACCACCGGCTCGCCGTCGAAGCGGGCCAGCCCTGCCAGGATGGCGCGGTCGGCAGCGAAGCGGCGGTCGCCCTCGATCTCGAACCAGTCGGTGAAGATCTGCTGGATGTAGTCGGAGGCGTAGGGGCGGTTCGGGTGGCGCGCCAGCTGCACGACCTGCCAGCGACTCAGGTCGCGGAAGATCTCGGCCTGGAGCTTCCTCGCCTTGCGCTCGAGCTTGACGATCTCGTCGCTGAAGTCGACCCCCGCGCCCCCGGAGAGCTGCTTCAGCTCCTCGATCTTCGACTCCAGGGCGACGAGCGGCTTCTCGAACTCGGTGGTGTAGGCAACTCGGGGGGCCACGGGGCGGGCTTATAGCACGGAGCGAGTGGATTTCACGGCGCAGTGCGGCAGAGATCGGCGACCGCGTCCGGCTCGAAAGGGGGCTTGAGCCATTCCAGGTCGGCCTCCCGGCGGAGCCAGATCAACTGTCGGCGCGCGTACCGACGGTGCTCGACCGCGATGCGCCGGGCGAGTTCCTCCGGGCCGAACTCGCCCCGGGCAGCGGCCGCCGCGTCGGCGTACCCGATGGGGAGCTTCGGCAGGGCGGGCCCGAAGCGGGCGAGGAGAGCCCGCGCCTCCTCCAGGATCCCGCCCGAGGCGATGGCGCGCGCCCGCGCCTCGATGCGGCGATGCAGTTCTTCTCGCGGCAAGTCGAGCGCCAAGTACCGGTAGCGGTATCGCCTCGCCGCGAACTGGTGGCCGGCGAAGAGCTCGCTCTGGGTGCGGCCGCCGGCGGCGATCTCCAAGGCCCGGACGACCCGGACGAGGTCGTTCGGGCGGATCCGCCTCGCCGCCTCCGGGTCGACGGCGGCGAGGCGGGCGTGGAGCGCCGCCCGGCCGAGCCGCTCCGCTTCCTCCGCGAGCCGGGCCCGCAGCTCCGGGTCGCGCGGCGGGGCCGCCACCACCCCGCGCAGGAGCGCGCGGAGGTAGAGCCCGGTGCCGCCCACGACGAGCGGGAGGCGCCCGCGCGCCGCGATCTCCCCGATGGCCCGGTCCGCCAGGGCCGACCAGCGCGCCGCGTCCATTCCCTCGCCGGCCTCGACGACGTCGACGAGGTGGTGGGGGACCCGGGCCCGCTCCTCGGGGGTGGGCTTCGCCGTGCCCACGTCGAGGCCGCGGTACACCTGCTGGGAGTCGGCGGAGACGATCTCGGCGCCGACCCGGAGCGCCACTTCGACGGCGAGCCGCGTCTTCCCGGAGGCGGTGGGGCCGGCCAGGACGGCGATGGCGGTGGAAGCCGGGGCGGCCAAGCGACCCGGCCGCTACCCCGCCGCCTTGCGGAGGCGCGCCACCAGCCCGGAGAGGTCGACCGGCGTCTCCTCCCGGCTCTGCAGATCCTTCAGCTTGGCGGCGCCGCTTCGGGCCTCGTTCCCACCGAGCACGAGCGCGTAGCGGGCCCCGACCCGCTCCGCTTGCTTGAACTGTGCCTTGAGCTTGCCCGCGCGCGCGTCCAGGTCGCAGGCGATCCCGGCGCGGCGAAGCTCGGCGGCGCGGCGCATGGCCTCGCGCCTCCCCTCCTCGTCGACGGAGACGAAGAAGACCTCGGGCCGGGCGTCGGGTGCCGGGCGCCCCTTCCCGTCCAGGATGAGCGCCAGTCGCTCCTCCCCGAGCGCGAAGCCGATCCCGGGCGTGGGCGGGCCGCCCAGGGTCTCCACCAGACCGTCGTAGCGACCGCCGCCGGCCACCGCCGACTGCGATCCGAGCGCGTCGCTCGTGAACTCGTAGGCGGTGCGAACGTAGTAGTCGAGGCCGCGCACCAGCCGCGGGTTGAGCGCGTACCGGACCCCGAGGTCGTCGAGCCCGGCCCGCACCGCGTCGAAGTGGGCCCGGCAGGGGTCGCAGAGCCGGTCGAGCAGCCGCGGCGCTCGCTCCAGCACCGGCTGACAGCCCTCCTGCTTGCAGTCGAGCACCCGGAGCGGGTTCTTCTCGGTCCGCTCGCGACAGTCGGCGCACAGCCGCGACTCGTTCTCGCGGAGGTAGTCGCGCAGCCCCGCCAGGTAGGCCGGCCGACAGGCCGGGTCCCCCACGCTGTTCAGCTGGATGGCGGGCTCCACGCCCAGGCGGCGAAAGAGGTCGTCGAGCATGGCCACCTGCTCCACGTCGATGGCCGGCTCGGCCACGCCGAACGACTCCACCCCGATCTGATGGAACTGCCGGTAGCGCCCTTTCTGCGGGCGCTCGCGCCGGAACATCGGCCCCAGGTAGAACCACTTCTGGGGCCCCTCGACGTGCGCCCCGTGCTCGATGAAGGCGCGCACGGTGCCGGCGGTGCCCTCCGGGCGCAGGGCGAGGACCTCCTCGCCCTTGTCCTCGAAGACGTACATCTCCTTGTTGACGATGTCGGTGGCCTCGCCGACGCCGCGCGCGAAGAGCGCGTAGGGCTCCACCACCGGCGTGCGCACCTCGCGGTAGCCGTAGAGCGCGAAGACCTCGCGCGCGGCGCCCTCGATCTGCTGCCAGCGCCCCACCGCAGAGGGCAGGATGTCGTTCATTCCCTTGACGCCAGAGATCTTCACGCCGGGGTTTCTAGACGAACGACCGGGCGGGGTCAAACCGGGCGTTCAGGGGGAGCTCGCCTCTCCCCGGGAGACGTCCCGCCGCCTGTAGAGCGTGAACCCGCCCCCCTCCCCGACGCGCTCGGCGTGCTCCGCCAGGCGGGCGGCGTCTCCGACCGGAACTCCGCGCAGCAGGAAGTAGTCGTAGCGGGGGCCCATCGACTCCCAGCGGAAGTCCTGGGGGGCCCATTCCCCCGGGTGCGGAGCCTGGGCGCCGGCGCGGTAGCGAAGCGGGATGGAGGGGAGGCCGACGAAGGAGAAGCCGACGTCGCCGCCGCGAAGTGCCTGGTAGTATGAGGCGAAGTGCACGAAGACGGGCAGCCGAATGCCCGCGGCGCTCGCTCGATCGAACACGAGGCCCAGCGCGCGGCCCCCCGGCGACATCCGCTCCACCAGGCTCGCGAACCCCTCCACCTCCCGCTGGAAGGCCGCCACCTTGCGCGCGGCGTTCGCGTCGGAGACGAGCGCGAGGGCGGCCGCTCCCGCGAGGAGGAGGCGACGGCCGCCTCGGGCGCGGGCGGCCAGGAAGGCCGGGGCGAGGAGCGCGGCGAAGATGAGGAAGCGGGCGTTCAGGTACCACTGGCCGGCCACCTGAGCGGGCAACAGCAGGTAGCAGGCGAGCGACAGGACGGCGAGGAGCTCGCCCCGCCGGGCGCGCAGGGCCGCCCGGAATCCTCCCTCCCTCCCGGGAACGAGGCCCTCCGCCGCCGTGTCGCTGTCCGGCCAGCCCGCGAGCGCAGCCGAAAGCGCGAGGAGGAGGAGGTAGCCGGCGCCGAGGGCGAGACCGCTCCCGTCGGCGTACATGCCCCAGATCCGCTCGGGAGCGCGGGCGAGCGTCTCCGCCTTGGGCTCGAAGACCGCCCCCAGGTCGCCGAGCGAGCCGAAGGATCGATAGCGGGCCGTGTGCGCGAGCGGCACGGGGTGTCCCGCGCCGGCGAAGTTCGGCAGGAACCAGGCGAGGAAGAGGGCGAGGGACGGCAGGAAGGCCCGGGCGCGGGCGAGCGCGAGGCGAGGGCCGCGTCCCTCCACCAGCGCGAGCGCCACGGCCGCGAGCCCGAGGAGCAGGTAGGTCTGCACGTGCGAGAGGAAGACGGCGGCGGCGACGACGCCGAGGAGGGCGGCCCGGCCGCGGCGAGAGCGCTCCGCCGAGAGCTCTCGAGCAAAGAGGCCGACCGCGACGAAGAAGAGGGGCATGGAGACGAGGAAGGTGGTGAACCCGAAGAAGAGGTTCTCGTGCCACACGAGCGGCAGGGCGAAGACGGCCCAGCGCCAGTCCCTCCCCAGGCAGCGGAGCGCGAAGCCGACCGACAGGGGCAAGGAGATCGCCCAGGCGGCGAGGACGAGCTTGCTCGCGAGCTCGAGGGGAACGGCGTGCGAGAGCACCCACACGAGCGCGTAGTAGCCCCAGTAGGGGTCGACGGCGCGGTCGAGCTCGTAGTAGCGCGCGAACCCCGTCGACGGATCGCCGTAGCGGGCGAGGGCGTTCGCCAGGCCGAGGTGCTGGGGCATGTCCAGGAAGGGCAGGAAGCGCCCGGCGAAGAGGGGCGCGGCCCCGGCGAGGAGGAGGAGGGCGGCGAGCGTTCGCTCGGCCCGGCGGCTCATGCCGAGGGAGGCGGCGTGGCCGCGCCGATAGCCTGCCCGGCCCGCACCGGCATGCCCGGGCGGAGGGACGGAAAGAGCTCGGCCCTGCCCTCCTCGAAGAGGAGGATGACGGTCGATCCCATCTCGAAGACGCCGAGCTCCTGCCCCTTATCGACCGGGAGCGGCTCGGGGTAGTCGCGACCTTGCGGGGCAGCGCCGCGCCGGTTGGTGACCGGTACCGTCCGGTCGTAGCTCGCCCGCACCCTCCCCACGATGGTCGCCCCGACCGCCACGATGGCGACGAGCCCGGCCGGGGAGTCGAGGAGCGTGACGAGCCGCTCGTTGACGGTGAAGAGGCCGGGGACGGTGGCGACCGAAGCCGCGTTCACCGGCCAGAGCTTGCCGGGGACGTAGCGCCAACCGGTCACCCGACCGGGAAGCGGGAAGTGGATCCGGTGGTAGTCTTTGGGGGAGAGGTAGAAGGTGGCGTAGGAGCCGCCGGCGAAGCGGCCGCCCAGGACGGCGTCGCCCACGAGCGCGGCCGCCCGGTAGGAGATCCCCTTCGCCTGCAGGAGCACTCCCTCACTGGCGGTGCCGGCCTCGGACACCACCCCGTCGACCGGTGACACGATCACCCGGTCGCCCGTCGCCACCGGCCGCAGGCCGGGCTTGAGCGGTCGGGCGAAGAACTCGGAGAACGTCCGGTAGCTCCCGAGCGGATCGCACTCGCCCAAGTCGACGCCGTACCGGCGCGCGAAGGCCCGCATGAGCCCCCGCGACATCCGGCCCGGGAGTCGCCAGCGGGTGGCGCGACCGGCCAGGCGCGAGAGAGCGCTCTTCGGCACGAGGCGCATCGCCGCGATGAATGTCCTCGGGTTCACTGCGCCGAGAGTCTAGACCATCGCCGCCGCTTTTCGACTTCGAGGACGGCGGAGGGCCCCGATTGACGCCGAGGCGAGCGCGTCGCAGTCTGCCGCCCTGGAGGTGCCGCATGGAAGCGATCCGCGCCCCGCGAGGGAGCGCCCTCTCCTGCCGCGGCTGGGTGCAGGAGGCAGCGCTGCGCATGCTCATGAACAACCTCGACCCCGAGGTGGCCGAGCGCCCCGACGACCTGGTGGTGTACGGCGGCGCGGGCAAGGCCGCTCGCGACTGGGAGAGCTACCGCCGCATCGTGAAGGCGCTACGCGAGCTCGGCGACGACGAGACGCTCCTCGTCCAGAGCGGAAAGCCGGTGGGAGTGGTGGGGACGCACCCCGACGCCCCGCGCGTCCTCATCGCCAACTCCAACCTCGTGCCCCGCTGGGCTACCTGGGAGCACTTCTGGGAGCTCGAGCGGCGTGGCCTCATGATGTACGGACAGATGACGGCCGGCTCCTGGATCTACATCGGCTCCCAGGGGATCCTGCAGGGCACCTACGAGACCTTCGCGCAGGCGGGGCGGACGCACTTCGGGTCCGACGACCTCACCGGGCGGCTCGTGCTCTCCGCCGGCCTGGGCGGAATGGGCGGCGCGCAGCCGCTCGCCGCCACGCTCAACGGTGCCGCCTTCCTCGGGGTGGAGGTGGACCCGAAGCGCGTGCGCAAGCGGCTCGACACCGGGTACCTGGACGAGGCCACCGAGTCGCTCGACGACGCGCTCTCGCGGCTCGACCGCGCCCGTTGCGAACGGCGCCCGCTCTCGGTGGGGCTGCTCGGCAATGCCGCCGAGGTCTTCCCCGAGGTCGCTCGCCGCGGACTCTGCCCGGACCTCGTGACCGACCAGACCTCGGCGCACGATCCGCTGAACGGGTACGTGCCGGTGGGGGTGGCGCTCGCCGAGCTCGACGAGATGCGCCGGCGGGATCCCGCCGGCGTGGTGCGCCGGGCGAAGGAGTCGATGGCGCGTCAGGTGGCGGCCATGCTCGCCATGAAGCGCGGCGGGAGCCACGTCTTCGACTATGGCAACAACCTGCGCGCCGGCGCGGAGGAGGGCGGGCTCGAGGGCGCCTTCGGGTACCCCGGGTTCGTCCCCGCCTACGTCCGGCCACTCTTCTGCGAGGGGCAGGGACCCTTCCGCTGGGTGGCCCTCTCGGGCGATCCCGAGGACATCCACCGGACCGACGACGCGCTCGCGAGGCTCTTCCCCGAGAGGCGCGGCCTGGTCCGCTGGCTCGAGCTCGCCCGCCGCAAGGTGCGCTTCCAGGGGCTCCCCGCCCGCATCTGCTGGCTCGGGTACGGCGAGCGCGAGCGCGCCGGGCGGTGCTTCAACGACCTGGTGCGCCGCGGCGAGGTGAAGGCCCCCATCGTCATCGGCCGCGATCACCTCGACTGCGGGTCGGTGGCCTCGCCGAACCGCGAGACCGAGGCGATGAAGGACGGGTCGGACGCGGTGGCGGACTGGCCCATCCTCAACGCCCTTCTCAACAGCGCCAACGGCGCCTCCTGGGTGAGCTTCCACCACGGCGGCGGGGTGGGGATCGGCTACTCCCTCCACGCCGGCCAGGTGATCGTCGCCGACGGGACCGAGGCGGCAGCGCGCCGCCTGGAGCGGGTGCTGCGCGGAGACCCGGCGCTCGGCATCCTGCGCCACGCCGATGCGGGCTACGACGAGGCGCGGGCGGTGGCGCGCGAGCGCGGCGTGAAGATCCCGTAAGGGCCCGGACCCGACCATGCGACCGAGAGCCACCCTCGCCGTCCGCCGCGCGCTCCTCGCCACCTGCGACCGCGGTCCGTCCGACCCGGGGCTGCTCCCCGACCACGCCCTGGCGGTGTCCGGGTCGAAGGTCGCCTGGATCGGCCCGGACGCGGGCCTCGAGGAGGCCGCCGACCTCTCCGACGCGCGGGTGGTCGACGCCAGGGGCCGGTTGGTGACGCCGGGGCTCGTCGACAGCCACACCCACCTCGTCTTCGGGGACGGCGGCGAGCGCGAGGCAGAGTTCGCGAGGCTCGTCGCCGGCGCGAGCTACGAGGCCATCGCCCGGGAAGGCGGCGGGATCCTCGCCACCGCCCGAGCCACCGCGGCGGCGAGCGACGAGGCCCTCCTGTGGGGCGCCGCCGCAAGGGCGCGAAGGCTGCTCGCGAGCGGGGTGACCACGGTGGAGGTGAAGAGCGGATACGGCCTGTCGGTGGAGGGGGAGCTGCGGCTGCTGCGCGTCGTCCGGGAGCTCGCCCGCGCCCTCGCCGGCGAGATGACGGTCGTCCCCACCCTCCTCGCCGCCCATGCGCTGCCGCCGGCCCACGGGAGCGACCGGCAGCGCTGGCTCGACCTCGTCCTAGAAGAGCTCCTTCCCGCCGCCGCCGAGGAGCGGCTGGCTGCGTTCTGCGACGCCTTCGTCGCTCCAACCGCATTCTCGCTCGACGAGGCGCGACGGGTCCTCGCTGCCGCCCAGGAGCGCGGCCTCCCCTCCCGCCTGCACGCGGACCAGCTCGGCCCGGACGGCGCGGCGGCGCTGGCGGCCGAGCTTCGAGCGGCTTCCGCCGACCACCTCGAGCACGTGGATGCGGCGGGGATCGAGGCGCTCGCCCGGTCGGGCACCGTCGCCGGCCTGCTCCCCACCTCCACCCTCTTCGCCCGGGTCCGCCCCTTCGCCCCGGGGCGGCGCCTCCTCGACGCGGGGGCGCAGGTGGCGCTCGCCACCAACGTAAACCCCGGGACCGCCATGAGCGAGAACGTGGGACTCACCCTGTCCCTCGCCTGCCTCGAGAACGGCCTCACCCCCGGGGAGGCGCTCGTCGCCTTCACCCGCGGGGGAGCCCGGGCGCTCCGTCTCTCCGACGCCGGGCGGCTCGCCTGCGGGGAGGGGGCCGACCTGGTGGTGTGGGGAGCGCGCAGCCCGGCGCACCTCGCCTGGCACATGGGGGTGAACCACGCCCTGCTCGTCGTGAAGTCCGGCCGCGTCGTCCACCAGGCGGAGGCCTGGACGGCCGCCGACTGCGCGAGCTAGCGTGCGGGTCCCGCCCAATCCCGGTAGCATCCGCCGATGCGCCTCGGGCTCGTCGCCGACACCCACGGCCTCTTCGACCCGAAGCTGGCCCGGGTGTTCGAGGGGTGCGGGCTCCTCCTGCACGCAGGCGACGTCGCCGGCCCGGCGGTGCTCGAGGCGCTCGAGCGCATCGCGCCGGTGCGCGCCGTCCGCGGCAACAACGACCTCGGCCCCTTCGGCCGGTCGCTCCGGGAGGTGGAGCACCTCGAGATCGCCGGGGTCCGCCTGCTCCTCGTCCACGAGGCGAGCCCGCGGCGCCCGGCCCTGGCGCTCCGGCGTCTGCTCGAGGGCGACTTGGTGGACGTGGTCGTCCACGGCCACTCCCACCGCCCGGGCGCCTCGCGGCGGGGGCCGCTCCTCTTCCTCAACCCCGGGAGCGCGGGGCCGAGGCGCTTCTCCTTGCCCCGCACCGCGTGCGTCGTGACGCTCCAGGGCCGCCACCTCTCGGCCTCCTGGTGGGATCTCGGGCGCGACCCGGTGGCACCCTACGGAGACGGGTACGCGGCCGACCTCTGAGATGGCAACATGGCCGGGTGCACCTGCCCCGGCCGCCGCGCGCCGTCCGCGCCATCGGCTTCGACGACGCCCCCTTCCAGCGCAGCCCGGGCGGCCGAGTCCACGTCGCCGGGGTGGTGTGCTCCGGAACCCGGTTCGAGGGAATGGTCTGGGGGACCGTCCGCCAGGACGGATGGGACGCCACCAGTGCGCTCGTCCGGCTCCTCCAGGGGGGAAAGTTCCTCCCGCAGATCCACCTCGTACTCCTCGACGGCATCGCCTTCGGGGGCTTCAACGTGGTGGAGCTGCCGGTGCTCGCCCAGCGCCTGGGGCGCCCCTGCGCGGCGGTGATGCGGCGAGCCCCGGACCTGGCCGCCGTCGCGAGGGCCCTCGAGAGGTTGCCCGACCCCGCCCGGCGCCGCCGGCTCCTCCGGCGCGCCGGCCCGGTGCACTTCCGGGCCCCCTTCTACTTCCAGCTCGCCGGCGGCGACCCGGGCGAGGTGGGGGCGGCGCTCGACCGGCTCACCGACCGGGGCAAGGTCCCGGAGCCCCTCCGGCTCGCCCACCTGGTGGGCGCCGCGGTGCGGCTCGGGGAGAGCGGGCGCCGGGCTTGAGGGAGTGCGCCGTTCCCCTCCCCGGGAGGCGCGGGAGCGCACCGTAGGTTATGAGATTGCCTTCGATGTGCCGCCTCTTCGGCCAGCTCGCCGACCCGCGCCTCGGCGTCTCCGAGCCGCTCTGCGGCGCCGAGAACGCGCTGCGCACGCAGTCCCACAAGCATCCTCACGGATGGGGCATCGCCTGGTACCAGGGGCGCCTGCCGACGGTCCGGCGCGGCGTCATGGCCGCGCACGCCGACGAGGCCTTCGTCCGCGCCGCGCGCCACGCCCGCTCGCACCTCGTCCTCGCCCACGTGCGCGACGCCAGCGTCGGCCGGGTGGCGATCGAGAACACTCACCCGTTCGTGGCGGGCTCCTGGGCGTTCGCGCACAACGGCACCGTGGCCCGCTACAAGAAGTCGCGGAGCGTCCGGAAGGCGCTGGAGTGCGAGATCGGGCCGCGCCTGCGCGGGCGCATCCAGGGGGAGACGGACAGCGAGAGGTGCTTTCTCATCTTCCTCACCCGCCTGGGGGCTCGCTCCCGGGCGCATCCGCCCGGCCTCGAGGCCGTGCGCGACGCGCTCGCCGACCTGGTAGAGGTGGTCACCGGGATCTCGGATCGGGGTGAGCTCCGCTCCACCCTCAACTTCCTCGTCTCGGACGGGCGGCTTCTCGCCGCCTGCCGGCACCTGAAGCCGCTCCACGTCGCTCCGCACGCGCGCGATGGTCACGTCCTCGCGCTCGCGAGCGAGCCCATCGGACGCGACGGCTGGGAGGAGGTGCCCGAGGACGGCTTCGTCGGCGTCGATCGGGCGCTGCGGATGTTGCGAGGCCCGCTCTTCGCGGGCCGGGGCGCGCACGCTCCGAGCCGCACCTCCGACGCCTCCGCCTCCTGGGCCCCACCCCGCGCCCGGCGCCGTTAGGTCTTGCGCCGCCCCTTCCCACGCGCGGAGGGACGCGCCGGGCGGCGGGCCCCTCGCACCCGGAGCGTCGGCCTGCCGAGGGCGCGGGCGAGCGCGGCGTGGCGGGCGCCCGTCCCGACGATCCGCAGGTGGCGCACCGAGGGCCTTCTCGGGTCGTGTGCGAGCTCGATCTCCAGCCGCTCGGCGGGGAGCGCGCCCGGGACCCGGTCGGCCCACTCGACCACGAGGGCCCCGTCCCCGCCGGGCAGGTCGGTGAATCCGGTGGCGTAGAGCTCGTCGAAGTCCCCGACGCGGTAGAGGTCGGCGTGGTGCAGGGGCAGGCGACCCCGGTAGGTGGCGACGATGGCGAAAGACGGGCTCGCGACGTCCCTGCTGGCGACGCCCGCTCCCTCGCAGATCCCCCGGGCGAGATGGGTCTTCCCGGCGCCCAGATCTCCGACCAGGGCCACCACGTCGCCGGGCGCGAGGAGGCGCCCGAGCCTCTTTCCGAGGGAGGTGGTCTGGCGCGCCGAGCGGCTGAGGCGCCGCAGGGCGAGGCGCGCCCCCTCGTCCATCACCATCAGCGACCCCACTCGACCCAGACGGCCCCGAGGGCCTCGGCGACGTCTCCGGCGGCGAGCCCCCGCTGCCCGAGGCGACGGGCAGCGAGGTCGCCGGCCCGGCCGTGCACCCAGGCCGCGGCACGGGCCGCGTCGCGGATGGGAAGGTGGCTTCCCAGGAGGGCACCGGCGAGGCCGGCGAGGACGTCGCCGGTTCCGCCAGTGGCCATGCCGGGGTTCCCGGTCAGGATCACGGCCGGGACGCTGTCCGGATCGGCCACCACGGTGCGCGCCCCCTTCAGGATGACGACCGCCCCCCACTCGCGCGACTTCCGCTGGGCGACCTCGAGCCGGTCCGCCTGGACCTCCTCGACGCTGGTGCCGAGCAGGCGGGCCATCTCGCCGGGGTGCGGCGTCATGACCACCGGCGCCCAGCGCGCCACCGAGGCGACGAGGCCCGGATGCTCGGCGAAGGCGTTCAGCGCGTCGGCGTCGAGGACCGCCGGGAGCTGCGCCCGCTCCAGCAAGTCGCGGATGAGGGGACCGGTCTCCGGCCCCCGCGGGATGCCCGGGCCAATGACGATCGAGTCCGCGTCCTTCGCGGCCGCCACGAGTTCGGCGAGGTCGGAGCGCCCGAGCGGTCCCTGTCCGGGAAGCGGGTGGTTCATCGCCTCCGGCACGCCCACGAGCGCGAAGGGCATCACCTCCGGCCGGGCGGCCAGGGTGACGAGCCCCGCCCCCCCGCGGAGCGCGCCCCGGAGCGCCAAGTGCGCAGCCCCCGTCTTCCCGGGCGAGCCGGCCACCACCAGCACCCGGCCGGCGTCTCCCTTATGGGCCTCGAGGCCCCGGACGGGCACGAGCGTGCGGGCCTCGGCCTCGGTGAGCACCTCCGCCGTCACCGGGACCCGCGCCGCCGCGGCGGCGGGCATGCCGATGTCGGCGACGCTGACCTCGCCGGCGTACTCGGCACCGGGGTAGACGACGAGCCCCTTCTTCTGGAAGGCGAGCGCGACGGTCCGGTCGGCCCGCACCGCCCTCTCCATCGGATGCCCGGTGTCGGCCGAAAGGCCGGAGGGGATGTCGACCGAGAGGACGCGGGCGCCCCGCTCCCGCAGCTCCTGCATGCGGGCGATGGCGGCCGCGTAGACTCCCTCGGGGGGTCGCGAGAGCCCGACGCCGAAGACGGCGTCGACCACCACGTCCCCAGGCTCGGCCCCCATGGCCGAAACGGCGGTGGCGTCGGCGATGGGGACGTCGACCTCGTTCGCCTCCTGGCGCATCACCCGGGCCACCGGGCTCATCCCCTCGGACGGCGCGAGGGCCACCACCCGCACGTCGCGCCCGGCGCTGCGAAGGATGCGGGCGAGCGCGAAGCCGTCCCCCCCGTTGTTCCCGGCGCCGCAGACCACGAGCACCCGCCCGTTGGGCGCCATCATCGACATGGCCGCGTCCGCGGTGACTCGCCCCGCCCGGATCATGAGGGCGAGCGCGGGCACCCCGAGCTCCTGGGTGGCGATCCGGTCGATTTCCCGCATCTCGTTCGAGCCGACGATCCTCATGGCGCTCCTTCTCCCTCCAGGACGACGGCGGCAGCGGCCACCCCCCCGTCGTGTGTCATCGTCAGGTGCACCCTCGACACGCCGCGCTCCCGGGCTGCGCGCTCGGCGGCCCCGGCCAGTCGGGCCCAGGGCGCTCCGCCCTCGCGCACCACCTCGATGTCGGTGAAGCGGATCCCCGGCGGGGCCCCGAGCGCCTTCATCACCGCCTCCTTGGCCGCGAAGCGTGCCGCGTATCCGCTCGCCCGGTCCCGCCGCGCCTCGCAGGTGGCCTGCTCGCCGGGGGTGAAGCAGCGGTCGAGGAACCGGCGGCCGCGGTCCCCGGGCGCGCCCTCGGCCAGGATCCGGCCGATGCGGGCCACCTCCACCACGTCCAGGCCGAGTCCGAGGATCACCTCACCCTCCGCGCCCCGGTGTCGGGCCCGGGCCTCACGCCCGGCGCGCCTCGGCCGCCTGGGCGAGCAGGACCTTCATCTCGCGCACCGCCCGCTCCATCCCCACCAGCACCGCGTGGCCGACGATGGAATGCCCGATGTTGAACTCCTCGATCTCCGGGATGGCGGCCACCGGGAGCACGTTCTGGTAGTGGAGGCCGTGGCCGGCGGCCACCTGCAGCCCGAGCTTGGCGGCGGCCTTGGCGGCGTCGACGATGCGTGCGAGCTCGCGCCGCCGGTCCGCCGGGAGCCGCGCGTCGCAGTAGCGGCCGGTGTGGATCTCCACCACCTGCGCCTCGATGCGGTGCGAGGCCTTCACCTGGTCCAGGTCCGGGTCGATGAAGAGGGAGACGAGGATGTCGGCGTCGCGCAGCGTCTTCACCACCTTGGCGAGCGGGTCCCGGCCGCGCACCACGTCGAGCCCGCCCTCGGTGGTGAGCTCCTCGCGCCGCTCCGGAACGAGCGTGACCTCGTCGGGACGGATCTCGTAGGCGATTTTCACCATCTCCTGGGTGGCGGCCATCTCCAGGTTGAGCCGGGTGGTGACCGTCTTGCGCATCACCTGCAGGTCCCGGTCCTGGATGTGGCGGCGGTCCTCGCGCAGGTGGATGGTGATCTGGTCGGCGCCGCCCAGCTCGGCGAGCAGGGCAGCGGCCACCGGGTCCGGGTAGGCGGCGCGCCGAGCCTGGCGCAGCGTGGCGACGTGATCGACGTTGACTCCGAGGCGCGCGGGGGACATGGGCCGAATGGTACCTCAGAACCCCGGCGGCTTCCCGTTCCGGACGGGGCAGCCTCAGCCGAGCGAGCGACGCAGCTCCTCGGCGATGAGCTCGGCGTGCCCGCGGATCGCGCCGGCGTCCGCGCCCTCCACCAGCACCCGCACCTTGTTCTCGGTTCCGGAGAAGCGCACCAGCACGCGCCCGCCGGAGCCGAGAGAGCGCTGCGCCTCGGCGATGGCGCGCTGCACGCCGGCGAGGCCCTCCAGCGGGCGCTTCTCCCGCACCGCCACGTTGATCTGGGTTTGCGGGACCGGCTCGAAGCAGCTCGCCAGCCCCGAAAGCGGCTCGCCGGTGCGCCTCATCACCGCGAGCAGGTTCAGGGCCGCGCAAACCCCGTCCCCGGTGGTGACGTGATCGAGGAACACCAGATGGCCGGACTGCTCCCCGCCGAAGTTGTAGCCGCCGCGCCGCATCTCCTCCACCACGTAGCGGTCGCCCACCTGGGTGCGCAGGACCGCGCCCCCGAGGTCCGCCACCGCCCGCTCCAGGCCGACGTTCGACATCACCGTGGCGACCACCGTCTCCTTGCGCAGCGCGCCGCGGCGCAAGAAGTCGCGGGCCATGACGGCCATGATGGCGTCGCCGTCCACCACCTTGCCCTTCTCGTCGGCGACGATGACGCGGTCGGCGTCCCCATCGAGGGCGATGCCCAGGTCGGCGCGGTGCTGGCGCACCGCCGCGGCCATCCCCTCGGGGTGCACCGCCCCGCACTGGTGGTTGATGTTGCGCCCGTCGGGGTCGACGTGGAGTGCCACCACCCGGGCGCCGAGCTCCTCGAAGACGGCCGGGGCCACGTGGTAGGCGGCACCGTTGGCACAGTCCACCACCACCGTCAGGCCGTCGAGGGTGAGGTCGCGGGGGAAGAGCGACTTCAGGAAGACGACGTAGCGCCCGATGGCGTCGTCGATGCGTTTTGCCTTGCCGATGAGCTCGGCGGTGGGCCGAAGTTCGTCGAACCCGTTCGCCGCCTTCTCCCCTGGCTCGGCGAGCACGAGCCGCTCGATCTCGAGCTCGGTCTCGTCGGGGAGCTTGAAGCCGGTGCGGTCGAAGAACTTGATGCCGTTGTCCTGGTAGGGATTGTGACTGGCGCTGATGACCACCCCGGCGTCGGCCCGCATGGACTGGGTCACGAAGGCGATCCCGGGCGTCGGCAGCGGGCCGCAGAGCAGGACGTCCACGCCCATGGAGCAGATCCCGGAGGCGATGGCGGTCTCGAGCATGTACCCGGAGAGCCGGGTGTCCTTGCCGATGACGATGCGGTGCCGGTGCGACCCGGAACGCACCTTCCAGGCGAGCGCGCGCCCGAGCCGCAGGGCCATCTCGGCCGTCATGGGGTGGACGTTCGCGACGCCCCGCACCCCATCGGTCCCGAAGAGCCTGCGCTGCTCGCCGGCGGCGGCCGCCTCCTCGCACTGCGTCGCCATTCCGTCGCCTCCCCGTTCCTTCGGATCCGAGTCTAGCTCGCCGGCCTGCCGCCGCCAGCTTGTCGCAGCGCCGCGGCCAGCCGAGCCGCCTGCCGCGCCGCCGCGACGTCGTGAACCCGGACGAAGGCGGTCCCGGAGAGGACGGCGGCGGTGACCGCGGCGAGCGTGGCCGGCAGCCGCTCTCCCACCGACGCCCCGCTGGCGGCGGCGAGGAAGCTCTTGCGCGAGGGGCCGACGAGCAGGGGGCGCCCGAGCGAGTGGAGGTCGCCGAGCCGCGCCAGCAGCTCCAGGCTCTGCTCGGCGGTCTTCGCGAACCCGAGCCCGGGGTCGAGCACGATCCGCTCCTTCGCCACCCCGAGGCGGACCGCGGCCACGAGCGCGCTCGCAAGTTCGGCGCGCACCTCCGGCACCACGTCCCGATAGGCGGCCCGCGTCTGCATGTCCCGGGGGCTTCCCCGCATGTGCATGAGGACCACCGGCACCCCGCTCTCCGCTACCAGCCGCGCCAGGGAGGGGTCGGCGAGGCCGCGCACGTCGTTCACCATGGCCGCCCCCGCGGAGATCGCCGCCCTTGCCACCTCCGCCTTGGAGGTGTCGATGGACACCGGGAGGGGAAAGGAGAGGGCGCGGAGCCGCTCCAGGACCGGCATGACCCGCTCCAGCTCCTCCGAGGCGTCGACGGGCGCGGCGCCCGGGCGGGTGGACTCCCCGCCGACGTCGAGGAGATCCGCGCCCTCGGAGGCGATCCGCAGCGCGTGGCGCACCGCCTCCTCCGGGTCGAGGTACCTTCCCCCGTCGGAGAAGGAGTCGGGGGTGACGTTCAGCACCCCCATCACGTAGGGGCCCGGGGGCCCGAACGTGCGACGGCCGATGCGAATGGGCTCCCAGGGCACAGCCGCCCGCAGACCTCGGCTCAGGCCTTCCCTGGCTCGGCCTTGGGGAGGCCGCCGAGGGCGTCGAGGAGGCCGGGCTTCTTCACCTTGTCCTTCTCGCCCCGCTCCGGGGGAGGTGGGGGAGCCTTGGGGGGCGGCGGGCGGGTGATGTTCCCGCCGGCCATGATGACGTCCACGTCGGCGAGGTCGAGCGTCTCGTACTCGAGGAGCGCGTCGGCGATCTTGTCGAGCTCCTTGCGATGCTCGTTCAGGATCTTGGTGGCGCGCTCGTACTGCTCGGTGACGATGCGCCTCACCTCGGCGTCGATTTCGCGCGCGGTCTGCTCGGAGTAGGTCTGGGTGGAAGCCATGTCCCGCCCCAGGAACACCTCGCCCTCCTTCTTGCCGAAGGCGAGCGGGCCCATGCGGTCGCTCATGCCCCACTCGCACACCATGGCCCGGGCCATGTTGGTGGCCTGCTCGATGTCGTTCCCGGCGCCGGTGGTCTTCTGGCCAAAGACGATCTCCTCCGCCACCCGCCCTCCCATGAGGATGGCGATCTGGTTGGTGGCGAACTCCTGGTTGATGTTGAGGCGATCCTCCTCCGGGAGCTGCTGGGTGAGCCCGAGGGCCCGCCCGCGCGGGATGATGGTCACCTTGTGGAGCGGATCGGCGTTGGGAAGGATCTTCGCCACCAGCGCGTGCCCGGCCTCGTGGACCGCGGTGGTGCGCTTCTCTTTCTCGCTGATGATCATGGAGCGGCGCTCGGTGCCCATGAGCACCTTGTCCTTCGCGAACTCGAAGTCGTTGCCCTCCACCTTCTCCTTGCCCTTGCGGGCCGCGTAGAGGGCCGCCTCGTTCACCAGGTTCTCCAGGTCGGCCCCGGAGAAGCCCGGCGTCCCGCGCGCCACCTTGGTCAGGTCCACCGCGCCGTCGAGGGGAACCTTGCGCGTGTGCACCTTGAGGATCCCCATCCGCCCGTTCAGGTCGGGCCGGGGCACGACGATGCGGCGGTCGAATCGGCCCGGGCGCAACAGCGCCGGGTCGAGGACGTCGGGCCGGTTGGTGGCGGCGATGAGGATGACCCCCTCGTTGGACTCGAAGCCGTCCATCTCCACGAGCAACTGGTTCAAGGTCTGCTCGCGCTCGTCGTGGCCTCCGCCCAGGCCGGCGCCGCGGTGGCGGCCGACGGCATCGATCTCGTCGATGAAGATGATGCAGGGGGCGTTCTTCTTGCCCTGCTCGAAGAGGTCCCGCACCCGACTCGCGCCCACGCCCACGAACATCTCCACGAAGTCGGAGCCGGAGATGGAGAAGAAAGGCGCGCCCGCCTCGCCGGCGACGGCGCGGGCGAGGAGCGTCTTCCCGGTTCCCGGAGGCCCCATGAGCAGGACGCCCTTGGGGATGCGGCCGCCGAGCTTGGTGAACCGCTTCGGGTCCTTGAGAAACGAGATGATCTCCTCGAGCTCGTCCTTCGACTCGTCGATCCCGGCGACGTCGGCGAAGGTCACCTTGTTGTGGTGCTCGGTCATGAGCTTGGCCTTCGACTTGCCGAAGCTCATCGCCTTGCCCCCACCCGCCTGCAGCTGGCGCATGAAGAAGAAGAAGAGGAGGAAGAGGAAGACGAGCGGCAGGTACTGCACGAGCACCGTCACCCAGAAAGAGTTCTGGTCGGGCCTCTCGTAGAGGACCTTCACGCCCTTCTTCTGCAGACGCTCGAAGACCGCCCCGGAGGCGTCGCTCGGCCCGACGGTGTGGAACTCGGTCCCGTCGCGCAGGTGCCCCTGGTAGTTCGTGTCCTTCACCGTCACGTCCCGAACGTCGCCGGCCTCCACCTTGCCGACGAAGTCGGAGAAGGCGAACTCCTTCTGCTCGTGGCCGTGCTGCGCGAAGAACTGGTAGAAGGCCACGAACATCAGGATGAGGACGACCCAGAGCAGGACGGTCTTGTAGGACTGGCGCAAGGCTTTGATCCTCTTGTCCCAGGGGGAGCGGAGGCCGCCCCCCTCAGCGCCACAATATAACAACGAGCGACGCGCCTGCAGTCCGGATTTTGCCTTTCACCGCGGAAGGAGCCGAACCGCCACCCCAGCCCCTTCGGCCCGAGCGCCGAGCGCGGGGATGGCGAGGACCTCGCCCGATCGGTCCGCCACCACGAGGAGCCGGTCGCGATCCTCCCGCGGAACCTTGCGGTCGATGAGCCAGGCCTTGAGCTTCTTCGAGCCCGCCCCGCCCGCGGGGCGGAAGCGGTCCCCCGGCAGGCGCCGCCGCAGGGAGAGCGGCCAGGAGACCGTCGTCCCCTCGAGCGCCTCCACCTCGAGCGACCCGCCCCCGGGGAGGGAGTAGACCCCCGGGCCGGGCAGGCTCATCGGCTCGACCGGAGGGGGAGAGGCCGGCGCGCGCCGCACCACGAGCACCCCGTAAGCGCAGTGGGCCTCGAAACCGCGGGGGAGCGTAGCCTTGCCGGGCCCGCGCCTCGGGAGGAGCCGCAGGACCGCCTCCACGTGAACGGCCTCGAGCCCCCGGCTCGTGCCGGCGGCCGCCCGCCACAGCCGGCGCACCGCGCGCCGGCGCACCGCCACCCCCTCCGCGAGGAGCGGCCCGACCTCGGCGCTCGCGCCCTGCGAGAGCGGGCGCGCGCGGGCGCGGAGGGCGCGGTCGTCGGCGCGCAGAAGGTCTGCGGCCCGGGCGAGCGCGCGCTCGGCCTGCGGGGCGAGCGCCCGGAGCACCGGCATCACCTCGGCGCGCACCCGGTTCCTCAGGTAGCGCGGGGTGGCGTTCGTGGGGTCTTCCAGGTACCCGAGCCCGCGCGCCCCCAGGTAGGCGAGCACCTCGGCGCGGGATCGATCGATGAGCGGCCTCACCACCGCACCCCTTCGCGGCGGGATGGCGCCGAGCCCGCGCGCCCCGGCACCGCGCAGCAGGCGGAGCAGCACCGTCTCCGCCTGGTCGCTCCGGGTGTGGCCGGTCGCGATGCGGGTGGCGCCCGAGCGCGAAGCCTCGGCCCGCAGGGTGCGGTAGCGGGCGAGCCTCGCCGAGCCCTGCACGTTGCCGCCCGGCACCACGACCGTCCTTCGCTCGAACGGAACGTGAAGCCGATCGCAGAGGGCCTCGCAGGCATTTGCGTCGGCGGCGCTCCCGGCGCGCAGCTGGTGATCCACGTGCACCGCCCGCACCTCGGCGATCTCCTTCGCTCCCGCGAGCTCGGCCATGGCCGCGAGCAGCGCGGTCGAGTCGGGGCCGCCCGAGAGCGCCACGAGCACCCGGTCCCCGGAGGCGAGGAGCCCGCGGCGCCGGGCGGTGGCGAGGACGGCTCGCGCGAAGAGGGAGAGGTCGTTCCGGCGCATGGGATTCGAGGAGGGGATTAGAAAAGGTTGCCAAACGTTACCCGACCGATGATGTTCCCACGCGGATGGAGTCGACCCCAGGCGGGATACTCCCTTCGGGGCAAATCCATTCAGGAGTTGACCGGAGCGGTCCGCGATAGGATGGTGTAGTCGTTGGGTCCAGGGGTCCCCCCCCTCCCCCTCTGGGCCCACAGGGGGGCCGGCATCGCTGCCGGCTCTCCTTTTTTCTTTCGCCCCCCACTGTGAGTGCGGGGGCCTGGATGGCGCCGGCGTGTTTCTTGACCGGGTTTTCCCCGGGGCGTATGACAGTAAGCGCCCATCTCAATCGAACCGGAGATCCGATGGCTGGCACTGACAAGCGCAAACAATCCCTGTACTTCCCGGAGGACATGCTGAACGAGATCCAGGCGGAGGCGAACCGCCAGGACCGTTCGCTCTCCTGGATCGTGCAGCAGGCCTGGAAGATCGCCCGCTCGGAGATCATGCGGTTCCCGTCGGTGAACGACGTCCTCTCCGGGGTGGCCCGCGAAGACGAGCGCGAGGAGCGCGAGCGCACCAGCTAGGGAGGGCCGCTCCGCCTCCGCCGCAGCCCGACCGGTCTCTTTCGGCGCGCCGAAGCACACGCTTGGCGCGCCGGCGTGTTTTTTGACTCGCCTCTTTGCGAAAGGTACGAGAGAGGCATGCCCAAGCCTCCTCCATCCGACAAAGGCGCAGGCGAACCCACCGATCCGACCCTGGAGACGGGCTTCGAGGAGGTCTCCCCCGACGACGCAGCGCGCCAGGACGCGCAGTGGTCGGAGGCGAGCGACACGGTGACGAAGCCCCTCGGGGAGCGGGAGCTCTCGGGCGGCGACGCGGACGACGAGCTGCCGCCACCCTCCCGGCCACCCCGGCGCGTGTCGCGCGCCGTTCAGCTCGGCGCCATCGCCGCCGCCGTCGTCGCCGTGGCGGTGACCGCGCTCGTCTACCGCGCTCACCACCGCCACGAGGTGCTGGAGAAGGGGCTGGCCCGGGCGCGAGAGCTCATCCGCCTCGACACCCGCGCCGGCTACCTCGCCGCCGCCCAGGTGCTCGAGCCGCTCGTTCCCATCGACACCCTGGAGGCCGGCTCGCTACGCGCCTTCGCCCTCGCCATGCTGGCGACCGACTACCGCGAGGAGCAAGCAGGCCAGGCAGCCGAGGTCCTGCTCGTCGAGCCGGAGCGCGCCACCGAGGTCCCGCCGGCCGCCAACGTGGCCCGCGCCGTCCTGGCCATGGGCCGGCGCGAGGCCGGCACCGCCGCCACCTACGCCGCCCGGCAGGGCGGCGGCCCGTGGGCGGCGGTGGTGCAGGGACGGCTGGCCTTGCTTGCCGGCAATCCCAACGGCGCCCTGGAGCCGCTCGGCGAGGCGCTCGCCGTCGACCCGAAGCTCCCGGCGGCGCTCGCGGTGCAGGGCGACGCCTTCCGCCGGACCCAGAACTACGAGGCGGCCCGGCAGGCCTACCTCCAGGCGCTCGAGGGCTCGCCCTCTCATCCGCGCGCCACCTACGGCCTCGCCAAGCTCGCCCTCTCCGGAAAGGCGAAACCCGACGAGGCCATTCCGCCGCTGCGGCGCCTGCTCGCCGACCGCGACGGAACCGCTTCGAACGAGCGCGCGCGCGCGGCGCTCTACCTCGCCGCCCTCCTCGGGCGCGCCGGGGACCGCGCCGGGGCCCAGCGGGCCATGGAGGCCTCCGATCTCGCCGGGCCCGACCGGGCCTGGCTCGAGAAGGCGGTGGCGGAGGAGGAACTGTCGCGCACCGGCTTCCGCACCGTGGACGGTGCGCCGGCGGCCCTCCTGAGCGCCAGCGACGACGACCCCTACGAGCCTCCGCCCCCACCGCCGCCCGAGCCGCCCAAGCCGCCTGCGAAGAAGGCGGTGGCGAAGAAGGCGACGAAGGCGAAGCCAGCGGCGAAGAAGACCCCTGCGAAGTCGACGAAGGCGAAGAAGTCCTCCTCGAAGCAGAAGGCGGCGAAGAAGAAGCCCCCCGCGAACTAGAAGCAGAGAGCGCGCCCCCGGCCGCGAGGAGCCGGATGCCCGCTGATCGCGCAGGGCGCTGCCCGCTCTGCGCGCAAGCCCTTTCCGCTACTGCCCGATTCCTGAGCATCTCCGCTGCTCGCGAAGGCGGCACGGGGGGTGCACGAGGAGCGCGCACCCCCAACCGCTCCCGGAGGACCGCACTTGACCCCTATCAATTCGGGCGACACCGCGTTCGTGCTCATCAGCGCGGGCATGGTGATGTTCATGACGCCTGGACTCGCCTTCTTCTACGGAGGCCTCGTTCGCGCCAAGAACGTGGTCCACACGATGATCCTCTCCATCGTCTGCATGGCGATCGTGGGCGTCCTGTGGGCGGTCGTCGGCTACAGCCTCTCCTTCTCGCCGGGAACCGTCGACTGGTTCGTGGGCGGCGCCCACTGGTTCAACCTGAAGGGCGTCGGTGCCGAGGTCTACAAGGACCTCGCGCCCACCATCCCGCACGCGGCCTTCATGCTCTTCCAGGGCATGTTCGCGGTCATCACCCCGGCGCTCATCTCCGGCGCGCTGGTCGAGCGCATCCGGGTCAAGGCCTTCCTCCTCTTCGTCCTCCTCTGGAGCCTCGTCGTCTACGCGCCCGTGGCCCACTGGGTCTGGTCGCCGGGAGGCTGGCTCCACAAGAAGGGAGTGCTCGACTTCGCCGGCGGCACCGTGGTCCACATCAACGCCGCCGCCGCCGCGCTCGTCGGGGCCCTCGTCCTCGGCAAGCGGCGCGGGCTCCGCACGCCGAGCGTGCTCCCCCACAACGTGCCCTTCGTCGTCCTCGGAGCCGGGATGCTGTGGTTCGGCTGGCTCGGCTTCAACGGCGGCTCGGCGCTGGCCGCGAACGGCGTCGCCGCCTACGCCTTCTCGAACACGTTCTTCGCGCCCGCGGCGGCCGCGGCGGCGTGGGGCCTGCTCGAGCTCTTCCTCTTCCACGGCAAGATGTCGGGCGTGGGGCTCGCGTCGGGCGCGGTGGCCGGGCTCGTCGCCATCACTCCCGCCGCCGGGTTTGTCACTCCCGCCTCGTCGCTCGTCATCGGCGCGCTCGCCGGCATCGCCTCCCTGCTCGCCGTTCGCTACCGTCCGCGGCTCGGCGTCGACGACTCGCTCGACGTCTTCGCCGTCCACGGCGTCGCCGCCACGCTCGGCGCCCTGCTCACCGGGGTCTTCGCCAGCAAGCTCGTCAACCCGGACGGCGCCGACGGCAGCCTCGGCCTGCTCGGCTGGCAGGCGGTCGGGGTGGTGGCGAGCATGGCCTGGTCGGGCGCTTGGTCGTTCGTGCTCTACAAGGCCGTGAACCTCGTCTTCCCGCTGCGCGCCGACGAGCAGGACGAGTGGTCGGGCATGGATTCCTCCGAGTCGGGAGAGCGAGCGTACATCAACGCGGACATGGAGACCGGCGCGGGAACCGTGGCCTAGCCGGCGCGGCGGCGCCGGTCCCCTGGCGGCCTCGGGCCGCGTGCCCGCGCAGAGGGCAAGGCAGTGCCCGCACCCTGCGCAAGTGCCCGCGGCCGCCGGGCACACCCGCTCGGGTTTTCCGGAGTACCCGCTCCCCGCCGCCCTCGGCACGCAGAGTGCAGTGCCTCGGGGCGCTACCTGAACTGACCCACAAGAAAGGGGATTGAAGTGCACAAGCTCTTCCTGTTCTCGCTCCTCGGGCTCCTCGGGCCGCTCGCCGCGGCTGGCGAGGAGCCGGCGGCACCGCCACCCGCTCCGGTGGCGGCGGCCGCCACCACGGCGCCGAAGTGGTACGAGGCCGTCGAGGTCCACGGCTACGTCGACGGCTACTACGGCCTGCGCTTCGGGGCTCCGCAGAACGCGCTCAACGAGCTCCGGGCGTTCGACCAGCCAAACGGGTTCGTGCTGAACCTCGCCAAGGCGACGGTGCTCATGAACCCGACGGCCACCGTCCCGGTCGGCTTCCGCATCGACCTCGGCTTCGGCAACACCATGAACGCCATCGCCGCCGCCAGCCCCTACTTGGGCCCGAGCTACGGCGCGAACGGAAACGCCGAGGAGGCCTTCAAGTTCGTGGAGCAGGCGTTCGGGACGCTCAAGCTCGGCGACGTCACCGTCGACCTGGGCCGGTTCGTCACCAGCGCCGGCGCCGAGGTGATCGAGGCGAAGGACAACTGGAACTACTCGCGGTCGCTGCTCTTCACTTGGGCCATCCCCTTCACGCACACCGGCCTGCGCGTCGGGTACGCGGTCCCGGGAATCGAGGGCCTGACCCTTCAGGCCGGTCTCGTCAACGGCTGGGACGTGACGGTGACGAACAGCCCCTTCAAGACCCTCAACCTGGCTGCCATCTGGAACGGGCCGGACTCCACCATCCTCTCGCTCGTCTACTATGGTGGCCCGAACCCGTCCCTGGTGACGGGCGCGGTGGCCCCCTATCCGAGCCCGACATACGGCCCGAGCGGCAACGCCTACGGCGGGTGGCAGAACCTGCTCGACCTCGTGGTCCAGCGCGCGTTCGGCGACCTCACCGTCAACGTGAACGGCGATCTCGGCATCCTCGCCGGGGTGGGCCGGTGGGAGGGCTTCTCCCTCATGGCCCGCTACTCGGCGCTCGGGGACAAGCTTCGCATCGCCGCGCGCTACGAGTACTTCTGGGACCTCCAGGGCGTTCGGCTCGGCGTGAACGGCGGGCAGTACACCGAGGGTACGGTGACGCTCGGAGTGCCGGTCTCCTCCAACGCCGAGGTGCGGCTCGAGTACCGCATCGACCACGCCAACAAGCCCATCTTCTACGCCGGCGGCAACAACGACAACACCCTCGAAGCCGCGCTCATGGCCTGGTTCTAGGTCGGGGGGTCGCGGGGGTGGCACCGGGGTGGCGGGCCCCGGTCCACTCCCGCCTCTCTTTCCTCCCCTCCCCTCGCGCTCGGCATCCGCAGGGCCGTCCCGCGCTCGTTCCCGCGCCCCTCGACCCCTCGACGCTCGCAGCTGCGACGGTCGAGGCCGGCCTCCGCGGGCCCGCCTAGATCCCCCCGCCCGCTGCGGCCGAATCGTCTAGATGGAGAGCTGCCCCAGCACGGTGTCGAAGACCAGGAACTCGACGCGGTCGCGATCCGCCTCGGCGAGCCGGGTGAAGGCGAACGCCACCCGGACCGCCTTGGGCTGCACCTGTATTCCCGCCACGCGCGCCTCGCCGGAGAGCGCGTCTCCGCCGGGGATCCGCAGCTGCACCTTCACCTCTTCGCCCTTGGGCGGTGCCTTGGCGAGGAGGACGGCGAAGCCGCCGGTCGAGACGTCGAGCGTCACCGCCCGCACCTTGTCCGTCGTCCAGTCCAGGTCGGCCTGGAGCGCCCGGGCGACGCGCAGCGCCTGCCGCGGCGTCTCCCCGGGGCGCAGGGAGGCCCGCTGGGCGCCGAGCAGGGCGCGCGCGAGCTCGTCCCGGCCGGCCCGGTAGGCTTCCCACCCTTCCTTGGAAAGCGTTCCGGTCCGCGCTTGCTCGTGCTGGGCCCTGAAGGCGGCGATCCAGTCCCTGAGACTCATCCGGGTGTCCTCCTCGCTCTGCCGGACAAGCATACCGCGCGGGGCGAGGCCGGCGAGTTCGCGGCCCCGCCCGGCGCCTCCGAGCGCCCTGCGAGGCCGTCCCCCCGCCCCGGCGGGGGACGGGCTAGAGCGCGCTCTTCAGCTCGGGGGCCGGCCGGAAGTTGATGGTCTTCGTGGGGGCGATCTGGATCTCCACCCCGGTGCGCGGGTTTCGCCCCACCCGGCCGGCGCGCCGCTTCACGGTGAAGGTGCCGAATCCGGGCATGGCGAAGCGCTTGTCCTTGCGGATGGCCCTCGCCAGCTGATCGAATATCGCGTCCACCAGCAGCGCCACCTGTCGTTTCGACAGATCGCTATGCGAAGCCTGCACCTTCTCGATCAGGCCGGCTTTGGTCATGGTGCCCCTTCCCCGTCCGGAAGGGGGCGAACCTAGCGCCGCGATCGCGGGCCGTCAAGCCGCTACCGGGGACTCACCCACAAGGAAACGCTTGACCGGCAGCGGTTTTCTTACGGGAAGCCCATGCGAGGACTGCTCCCCATCAAGGCGGGTCGGTTCCACCCGGGGTATCAACTTCGATTCCCAGGATTTGCCGGGCCTCGGCCGGAGACGCCGGCGACCGGCCGGCGGCGCGCGCCATCCGCACCGCGGCCGCCACGAGCTCGTGGTTGCCCTTCGCCAGGACACCCTTCGAGAGGTAGAGGTTGTCCTCCAGGCCGACGCGGACGTGCCCGCCAAGGCGCAGCGCCATTTCCGCCACCGGGAACTCGAAGCGGCCGATGCCGGCGGCAGCCCAGTGGACGGGCTCGGGCATCGACTCGACGAGGAAGCGCAGGTTTCGCTCGGAACCGCTCATGCCGCCCGGGACGCCCAGCACGAACTGCAGGTGGTAGGGGCGGGCGAGGTGCTCCCTCTCCAGGAGCCAACGGAGCGTCTCGAGCATCCCGGCATCGTAGACCTCGCACTCGGCGAGGAGGCCTCGGCGGCGCAAGCGCCCCGCCACCTCGACGATGTCGGGGCGGGAGTTCACGAACACGCCGTCGCCGAAGTTCATGGTCCCCATGTTGAGGGTGGCCATCTCGGCGCCCTCCACCAGGGAGCCGAGCCTCTCCTCGAGCGTCATCCCCACCGCCCCGCCGGTGGAGCACTGGATGACCACGTCCGAGCCGGCGGCGCGGATGCGGCCGACGATCTCCCGGAAGTGCCGACCCTCCTGGGAGGGCTGGCCGTCGGGAAGGCGGGCGTGGAGGTGCACGACCGCGGCTCCCTCGCGCCAGGCGTCGACCGCGGCGCGCGCGATCTCCTCAGGCGTGTAGGGGACGGCCGGGTTCTGCTGGCGCGTCACCTCGGCCCCCACCACGGCGCAGGTGACGATGGCCCGGTCGCCCATCCGCGGTCCCCCGGCAGCCGGCGCTACCGGCGCCGCTGCTTCTCCTTCGGGACGACGCAGGTGCCCCGCGCGCGGCAGACGACCACCGGCGAGGCGAGCACCTCCGCGGCGCTCTCCGACACGTCCGGCCTCGGCGCGATGACCTTGCGGGCCTCGAAGCGCATGGTGCGCGAGGTGTTCCCGAGCTTCGTGATCTCGCCCACCGCCTCGAGGTAGTCGCCCGCGAGGACCGGCGCGAGGAACTCCACCTCCTCGTAGGCGCGAAAGAGCCCCTCGTCGCCGTCGAGGCGGATGAGGAGCTCGGTGGCCACGTCGCCGAAGAGCTCGAGCACCCGCGCCCCGTCCACCAAGCTTCCGCCGTAGTGGGCGTCCGCCTGGGACATGCGCACACGGATGAGTGCCGTTTCCGCCATCGTGAGCCTCCCTAGGGCCGCCCCTTGCCGAGCCGCTCCAGCACCCGGGCGACGATGAAGTTCGCCACCTCGGAGGGGCGCGTGCCGGGGCCGAAGCCGGCGTCGTAGCCGAGCTCGAGGGCGAGCCGGTGGTCGATGCGCGGCCCTCCCAGAATAGCGGTGATCCGCTCGCGGAGCCCGAGGTCGACGAGGTGCTCCACCAGGGCACGGGCGTTTTCCTTGTGGACGTCCCGCTGGGTCACCACCTGCGAGACCAGCACCGCGTCGGCGTTCCGATCCCGGCAGGCGCGCGCCAGCGCCGCGTTCTCCACCTGTGACCCCAGGTTCCTGGCCTCGAAGCAGGGGTAGCGTTCGAGCCCGTAGTCGCCGGCGAACCCCTTCATGTTCATGATGGCGTCGATTCCGACGGCGTGCGCGTCCGACCCGGTACAGGCGCCGAGCACCACGATTTTGCGCCCGAGCTCGCGGGAGACGAGCTGGTCCAGCTCGTGGAACCCCTTCTTGCGCGCCACCACCTCGGGCACGTCGATCTTGGAGAGGTCCACCGAGACGTCGGTGCGCCCGTAGACGACGAAGAAGGTGTAGCCGTCGGCGGCGCTCTCCATGGCCGCCACGTGGACCTGGGTCATCCCGAGCTTCCTCGCCGTCTGCGCCGCCGCCTCGCGCGCCCTCTCCCCCGCCGGCACCGGCAGCACGAAGGAGAGCTGGACCACGCCGTCGTCGCGCCGGTCCCCGTAGGGGCGCACCGCGTCGAGAGGGTTCCAGTCGCGCGGGCTCACGGCGCCGCTCCCATCCGGGCGCTCGCGAGCAGGTGCCGCTGCACCTCGAGGAGCTCCCGCGACAGCGGGGAGAGGCCGGCGAACCACACCCGGTACTGCGTGCCGTCGCTGCAGGTCGCCCAGGCCCAACCGTGCCAGGACCCCTCGTCCGCCTCCTGGGCCACCGCCTTCTGTCCGGCGAAGGAGGAGCCGTGGCGCTGCACCGCCCGCAGCCCGGAGGAACCGCGCGCGAGCGAGGCCTCCGCGTTCGCCAGGCACTCGCTCCCGTTGCCGGGACGGGCGACCGCGGTGGCCTCGATGGTGGCGTCCTCCGCCGGCGCGAGCAGGCGGACGTGACGCTCGTCCCCGCTCGCCCGCCAGTCGGAAGGGGCCTCGAAGGAGAGCGCCCCGACGAGATAGACGCTCTCCCCCTCTCCGGCCGCCGGCCGGGTGACGACCCGCGCACAGGCCGCCAGGCCCAGGAGCAGGGCTAGCCCCCCGCCGAGCCCGGGCTTCATGCCTCCGCCTCCAGGATCTCCAGGAAGGGGTTGAAGTAGTCCGCCGCCCGCTCCACCACGCCCGAGAGCCCCTTGCCGCCGTCCACCGTTCGCGCCACGTCGCCGAACCGGGCCTTGGCGATGGCGGCGAAGAGCCCCTCCTCCGCCACCTCCTCGAGCAGACGCAGGGCCTTCTCGAGGGTCTCCCGCGCCCTGCGCTCCACCATCCCGTCGGGGCGGAACTGGATCTCGGCGCCCATCGAGCTCCAGGCCCGGTAGACGTAGTCGGCGGTCTTGAGGGCCACGTAGCGGTCCATGAGAAACGGATTGTGCATCGCCTCGGTCATCATCCCGAGGAGCTGGATCCCCTGGCCGGTCACCCGCGCCACCACGTCCGCCATGGCGTCGTAGGCGTGGCTGAAGAAGATGTCTCCCTGCTTGTGCTTGGTAGGCGGCATGTACTTGATGGGCGACTCGGGGAAGAGGGTGCGCACGAGCAGCGCCTGCGCCAGCTCGCGGGCGATGGTGTCCTCGCGCGCCGGGTCGATCTCGAAGCTGTGGCCGAGTCCGAGCAGGGAATCGGGAAGCCCCGCCTGGCGCGCGAAGGACTGGTTCACGAACTGGCTCGCCACCACCGTGTGCGCGGCCTCGTCGGCGTCGGCGGTGGTGATGTAGTTGTCCTCGCCGGTGTTGATGATCACGCCGGCGAAGGCGCAGACGCGGCGCGAGAAGTACTGGTCGCAGAGCGTCCGCTTCATGTTGATGTCGCGGAAGAGGATCCCGTACATGGCGTCGTTGAGCAGCATGTCGAGTCGCTCCCACGCGGCGGCGAAGGCGATCTCCCCCATGCAAAGGCCGGAGGCGTAGTTGGTGAGCATCACGTAGCGGCCGAGCGCCCGCGCCTCCTCGTCGAGGGCCTCCCGCATGATGCGGAAGTTCTCTTGGGTGGCGTAGGTCCCCCCGTACCCCTCGGTGGTGGCGCCGTGGGGTACGTAGTCGAGCAGCGACTGGGCGGTGGAGCGGATCACCGCAATGACGTCGGCACCGGCCTGGGCCGCTGCCCGCGCCTGCTCCACGTCCTCGTGGATGTTGCCAGTGGCAACGATGAGGTACTTGTGCGGCCGGGGACCCATTCCCAGCTCGGCCTTGAGGGCGTCGCGCTGCCCCACCCGGGCGCGCAGGTCGGCGGCGGCCGCCCGGGCCTCGGCCCGCACCTCCTCGCGCAGGGCGCGGTCCTCCTCGGCGGAGAGCGGCTCGGGGTGGCGCGGCAGCGAGGCGATGCGATCGAGGATCTGCATCGGCTCGCGCGCCCCGCGCCGGAGCGCGTACCCCCACCAGTACGCGGCACCCTTGCCGACGAGCCCGCGCTCGTGGACCGCGTCCACCATCAGGTTCACGAGCGGCACCCCGCGCGGGCCCGCGTCGTGGAAGCCGAGCAGGCGCAGGACCGATCGCTCGATGGAGACGGTGGTGTGGCGCCTCACGAAGCCCATCACCTCGCCGCTCACCCGGTCCGCCAGGGACCGGCACCGGCGCACCACCTCCAGATCGAGGTGCAGGTCCGGCACCACCCTCCCGTCGGACAGCCGCATGCTCCATCCCTATGCCCGGACTGAACCGCGGGCAACATCGAGCCTACCTCCTCCGGAGGGCTCGATATCGAGACGCCAGGCGAAGGGCAGGCGCCGGGAGCGGGAGCCCGGATACGACGTCCGCGAGCGCCTCGGCCACCTCGCGGTCGGAGGCCAGGGAGCGCCAGGGCCCGGCCTCCGGGCCGTACAGGCGCGGGGCAAGCCGGCAGGCGAGCTCGAGCGCGAGCCCCGAGCGCGAAGCGGCGAGCCGGAGCCGGTAGGCGCCGCGCAGGAGGCCCGGCCCCGCCGAGGTGGCAAGGAGCCCGCCCCGCGCGCGAGCCGCGAGTTCTCCGGCCGTCCGTCCCGACCAGAGGGCGTAGCGGATCCCCTCTCCGGCGAGGGGGTCGGCCCCGAGCGCGTCGCCGGCGAGGAGGACCGGCCCCGCACCCACCGGCCCGCCGGAGTCGAACATCCGCAACGCCCAGGGCTCGGGAGAGAAGGGCCGCAGCTCGAGCCCGGGGCGCTCCCGCTCCACGAAGGCGCCGAGCCTCCCGGAGAGGGCCGGGGCGGGCTCCGTCGAGTAGACGCCGACGCTCTCCACCGGCCGCCCTTGCCTCGCCGAAGGGAAGCGCCACGCGTACCCGGGGAGGCCCTCGTCGAGGTCGAAGAGGAGGTCGGGGAGCGCCCGACCCTCCACCGTCACCTCCCGGAGCGGCACCCGCCTGCCGGGCGGGAGACCGAGCAGGCGCCTCGAGGTCCCGGAGGCTCCGTCCGCGGCCACGGCCACTCGGAAGCGGATCTCGCGTCCGCCCGCCGTCGCCACCCCGCCCCCGTCGAAGAGGCGCAGCGAGCCGAGCGGGCTCTCCTCCAAGACGCCGGCGCCCGCCTCGCGCGCCTGTGCGACGAGGTCCAGGTCGAACTCGCGCCGGTGCACCACCGCGGCCGGGCGCTTGAGCCTCACTCGGGTGGAGCGCCCCCCCACCCGCAGCACCGCGTGGTCGACGCGGACGTGGGGCACCCGCAGCGCGAGCCCCGCGCGTGCGAGCTCCGAGAGGCCTCCCCCGGGGATCGCCCCTCCGCAGGGCTTCTCGCGGGGGAAGGAGGCGGAGTCGACGACCACGACCCGGAGAGAGGGGGCCCGCCGCCGCGCCGCCACCGCCGCCGCGCACCCCGCGGGCCCGGCGCCCACCACCAAGAGGTCGGCGTTCACGGGTCGGCGAGCGCCGCCGGGTGGCGCGCGCGCCCCGGCGCCCCCTCCTCCGCGCCGATGCAGAGGCCGTCCCGGGCCGCTACCACCCGGACCCTCGCGAGCGCGCCCCGGCGCGCCCGCTCCGAGGGGAAGCGGACGGGCGCGTACTCGGAGGAGGTGCCGAGCGCGAAGGGCTCGCCCTGCGCCCGCCCGACGCGCTCCACCACCACCTCCGCAACCCGGCCCACCTGGTCCTCCAGGAAGCCGTCCCAGCGAGCGCGGGAGAACTCGCGCAGCTCCTCCGCCCGGTCGCGGACGGCACCCGGCGGCGGCCGCCCCGGCAGCGCCGCGGCCGGGGTCCCCGCCCGCGGCGAGAAGGCGAATACGTGGAGGTAGGCGAGCGGCAGCGACCGCAGGAGCGAGATCGTGCGCCCGTGGTCTGCGCCGGTCTCTCCGGGGAAGCCGGCCATCACGTCGGCGCCCAGGCAGACCCCGGGCCATGCGCGGGCCGCGGCCTCCACCACCCGGGCGAAGGCCGCCGCGCCGAGCGGTCGGCGCATGGCGGCGAGGACCGCGTCCGAGCCGCTCTGAAGCGGGAGGTGCAGGTGCCTGCAGAGGATGGCGCCGCCGGCCTCGGAGAGAAGCTCGAGAGGCAGCTCGGAGG
>Ga0335081_10000939_pt1 | contig 46827 bp, 42 predicted proteins | sample Lox_Sample_35_FD_206713 | JGI IMG/M metagenome (GOLD analysis project Ga0335081, IMG submission 206713) | Soil microbial communities from Loxahatchee National Wildlife Refuge, Florida, United States - Lox_Sample_3.5 | ecosystem: Environmental > Terrestrial > Soil > Wetlands | place: USA... | reverse complement strand
ATAGGTGTCGGTGGAGTGGCCCTCCGGAACTTCGAACTTCGGGAAGGGCTCCTTTATTTTGTCGAGGCTGACGTGGCAGCGGTCGGCGATCTCGCCGGTGCGGTCGACGGCTTCCCCGAGCTCGCCGAACAGCTCCAGCATTTCGGCGCGCGTCTTCAAGTAGAAGTCCGGCGTGCTCCAGCGCATGCGGTTCGGATCGCTGAAGAACTTTCCCGTCTGGATGCAGAGCAGGATTTCGTGCGCGCGCGCGTCCTCCTTGCGCAGGTAATGGGAATCGTTGGTGGCCACCAGCGGCAGGCCGGTCTCATGCGAGAGACGGTTCAGCTCCGGCGTGAGCCGCTTGTCCTGCTCCAGGTGGTGATCCTGCACTTCGAGAAAGAAATTGTTTTTGCCGAAGATATCGGAATAGGTGTACGCCAGGCGCCGCGCGTCTTCGTATTTGTCGGCGAGGATGGTTTCCGCAAGCTGCCCGCGCAGGCAGGCGGAGAGCGCGATCAGCCCCTTCGAGTGCTGTGACAGCAGATCGAGATCGATGCGCGGCTTATAGTAGAAGCCATCGAGGTAGCCGGTCGAAACCAGATTGATCAGGTTGCGGTAACCCTCCTGGTTTTCGCATAACAGCACCAGGTGGTTGTAGCGATCGGACTCGGAGCGGGTTTTGTGCCCCTGCTGCGAGACATAGACCTCGCAGCCAATGATTGGATTTACGCCCGCGTTTTTGGCAGCGTTATAGAACTTGACGGCCCCGAAAAGATTGCCGTGATCGGTCATCGCCACGGCAGGCATTTTTTGTTCGACCGTGATGGCCATCAACTGGTCGATATCGCAAGCCCCATCGAGCAGCGAATAATCCGTGTGGCAGTGCAAATGGACGAAAGACATTACAAAGCTTTCCGGGGAGGGATGCCTTCTATTTTGTCACGGCACAAGTAAGGTGTCGAGTTGCGCCGAAAATACAGAACGAAGCCAATTTGTTCGCCGTTTGTTCGCACCCCCGCGTAGAGGGAGCACCGTGTTTTGTTAGGCTTGGCCAGGCTGCGTCCAAAAATGAGGAACGAAGCCAATTTGGCACGAGACCTCGTTCAACGGTTCCGGTCTCCGAGGGCATCGACACCCAATGATATGTCCACCAGCGTTCGGGCCGGATCTAATCCGCTGAGCCGACTAGATAAGGGGCTGGTGACGGCTCACTGCCGCATGTCCCCAAGTTTCTGGAGAACGATCTTCACGATGCGTTCGACCTCCTGAGCCACTGGGAGAGCTACGTCGAGCGTGAGGCCTCCAACTCGCAACGTCTCGTCGAACAGCCCTACGGGCGCGTCCGAAAACCATATAGGGACCACATCGCCCGTCTTGAATCGCTCCTTGAATTGATCTGACTCGAACTTCGTCCAAACCTTCTTGGGATACGACCGACTCAGAAGCACCAGCACCATCCGAGCTTCTGATTGATAGATCGGACGAAGGTACTCCTCGATGTCGGTTGCCAGGATCCTGTGTTGTTCGTTCTTGTCGTAGAAGACCTCGCTTTCCGCGTCTTGAAGTTGGCGAAAGATTTCTTCGGCGACGGTGCGGTCCTCTCCTGCAAATGACAATGCGAAATCATAGCGATTGGCGAATTCAACACCCAGAAAGCCTAAGTCGGTAGCGAACTGTTTCCATGGGATATTTCGAATGAAGAAGATAAATTGAGGATCCTCTACTGTAATCTGCTCGGCGGACGAATCGTAGTGAACCACCTGCGAAATGTCCGGGTCTTTCTCGATCAGCTCCCGTAGATATCCCTTGTCCACAACCTGTCCCACGCTGCCCCGCATTCCTGGGTGCTGCCGTATCGCGTCACGCAGAGACAACGTCCATTCCTTTCCCTCAGCCAGCCACCGGAGAATATGAAGATACGGGGCTCGTCCTTCCTTCCGAATTTTCGTCCCCCGACAGAACCTTTCACAGCGAGCCCGAAATACCTGGGCCAAGCGATCCCAGACATCTGCGCTAACAGACTGAAAGCTGACCTCAATTTCGCTGCGCAGTTCCTGACGGTCTAATACCTGTGCACGCTGACACACTTCTCGCGCCAGCATTTGAGCGAGGTAGAAGCCCCCTTGTGCTGCAGCTACAATTTCGTCCTCTACGTTGATGCCAATGTTGAGCGCCTCGCTTCCCAGCGTAACGACCTGGCTCACTCTATCGTTTGAATTGCTTTCAAAAGGAATGATGTCAACTCGGTTGACTAAATCATGTGCAAAACTGATGAGGTTCTCGCCGGCTTTGTTGATGCCGACAACAACGATCTTAGTTCCTATCGACTCTTCGTCGGCCAGAGTCTTCATGTAATCCGCGAGCGCAGCCCGCGTGAGGTCGGAAAGCTTATGGAAGTCATCGACGAGGACGAGACCCACGTCCCCAAGAGTTGGAAGTGCTTCAATATACTCAACGTCCTTCGGCCGCCTAGCCGACAATTTCGTGACCGTGTTGTTGACGCCCAGACGCTTCAACGCGCTCTCGACGGCCGTGGTCTTCCCTATCCCAGACGGGCCTTCAATCACGACTCCCCGCCCCGCAGTGCGGAGACTAACGAGTAGAGTGTTGTACTCTGACGGTTCGACAAAGGTGAACGTCGGGACGCCGCTGGTTTTGAAGACTTCTTCGAGTAGCGGGACACCCATGGTTTAAACGCCAGTATGGCGCATTTTCTAGTTGTTTCGCAGGTGGGAAATCTGGTAGGCACGGGCAGATTCGAACTGCCGACCTGTCGCTTAGGAGGCGACCGCTCTATCCATCTGAGCTACGTGCCCGCGTCTTCTCATTGTAGCGTTCGAGGCCCTTGCGACCAATATCCGTGCGGTAGTGCATCCCTTCAAAATGGATCGCCCGAACACCTGCATAGGCTGCATCGATAGCGCTGGCGAGATCGGCGCCGCTCGCGGTTACGCCGAGCACTCGGCCACCGGCGGTCTCGAGGCCGGTGGGTCCGTCCTTGGTTCCGGCGTGAAACACGGTGGCGCCGGTGGCTTCGGCGGACTCGATCCCGCGAATCTGCTTGCCGGTCTCGTAGCTGCCGGGGTATCCGCCCGAAGCCATCACCACGCAGACGCTCGGCCCAGGACGCCAGTCCAGTTTCACTGAGTCGAGCTTGCCTTCCGCAGCCGCCATCAGCACGGGCGCGAAATCGGTGGCCAACCGGTGCATGAGCGGCTGCGTCTCGGGGTCGCCCAGCCGGACATTGAACTCGAGGACTTTAGGGCCGTCCGCGGTCATCATCAGCCCCGCGTATAAAAAACCGGTGAAGCGCGTGGCTTCGACAGTCGGGTAGATCACACGTTCGAGGACCTCGCGGGTCTGGCGGTCGGTGAGAATCGCGGAGTCGCAGTAGGCGCCCATGCCGCCGGTGTTGGGGCCTTGATCGCCATCGAAGACGGCTTTGTGATCCTGCGTCGGGGCCAGGGGCACAACGTTCTTGCCATCGCACAGCGCGATGAAGCTGACTTCTTCGCCGCGCAGGAACTCTTCGATTACCAAAGGTCCGGTGAGCGATTCGAGCGCGGCTGCAGCCTGCTGGCGGTCCTGCGCGATGATGACTCCTTTGCCGGCGGCGAGGCCATCGGCTTTGAGGACCACGGGGAAGCCGAAACGGTCGAGCGATTTTCGCGCTTCCGCGGAGTTGGCTACCGTTACGTACTCGGCGGTAGGGATTCTCCTTTGGATGAAAAAGTTCTTTGCGAAAATCTTGCTCCCTTCGAGTTGCGCGGCGTTGCGGTCGGGTCCCACGATGCGGCGGCCGCGCGCCCGGAACTCATCGACGATGCCGGCAACCAGCGGCACCTCGGGACCAACCACGGTGAGATCCGCGGCGACGGCTTCGGCGGCTTCGAGTGGCGCGGCGGCGACGCACTTCCCGACTCGCGCGATGCCGGGGTTGCCCGGCGCTGCGAAGACCTCGGCATCCGGCGATTGCGCCAGTTTCCAGGCGAGCGCATGCTCTCTGCCTCCGCTTCCAATCACAAGAATCTTCATGGGCCGCTACAATGATAACGAATGCACGAGAGGTACGACGTGGTCGTGATTGGGGCCGGTCACGCGGGATGCGAGGCGGCACGCGCCTGCGCGCGCATGGGTCTGCGCACGGCCATGGTCACGATGAACCTTGACCTGATCGCGCAGATGTCGTGCAACCCGGCGATCGGCGGGATTGCCAAGGGCCACCTGGTTCGCGAGATCGATGCGCTCGGCGGTCTGATGGGTGAACTGGCGGATGCCGTCGGCATTCAGTTCCGCCTGCTGAACACCAGCCGTGGTCCGGCGGTGTGGTCGCCGCGCGCGCAGATGGATAAGAAGATGTACCGCGTCCGCATGCGCGAGGTCCTCGAGAAGGAGCCGAATCTGCGGATCAAGCAGGCGGAGGTTGCGGCGCTGCTGGTGGAAGATTCGCCGCGGCGGGTGACTGGAGTGCACCTGCGCGACGGCCGGCAAATCATGGCGGGCGCGGTGATTGTCACGACCGGGACGTTTCTCAATGGCTTGGCGCACGTTGGTGAGATGCGGTATAGCTGCGGCCGGAATGGGGAAGCGCCGGCGCAGTTACTGGGCGACCAGCTCCGCAGCCTTGGGCTCAACTGGACACGGCTAAAAACGGGCACGCCGCCACGATTGGACGGACGGACAATCGATTGGAATCAGTTTGAGCGGCAACCTGGAGATGCGGCGCCGACACCATTCTCGTTCCTGACCGAGCGCATTGAGCGCGCCCAGGTGGATTGCCACATCGGCTATACCACGGAGGAAACGAGGCGGGTTCTTCAGGAAGCCATTCCGCGCTCGCCCCTCTATAGCGGGCAAATTGAAGGCGTTGGGCCGCGCTATTGTCCGTCAATAGAAGATAAGATCGTCAAGTTCCCGGACAAGGCGCGTCACCAGATTTTTCTCGAGCCGGAAGGCCTCGATACCAACGAGGTGTACGTCAACGGGATGTCGACGAGCATGCCGATTGATGTGCAAGCCGCGATGGTGGCGTCGATCCCGGGCCTCGAAAAGGCTGAGATGATCCGGCCGGGATACGCGATTGAATACGATGCGATCGATCCTCGGGAACTGAATCATACCCTCGAAGTCAAGGCGATTGCCGGTTTGTACCTTGCCGGTCAAATCAACGGCACTTCGGGTTATGAGGAAGCCGGCTGCCAGGGCTTGGTCGCGGGGCTGAACGCTGCCAGCGGGCTGGCTGGACGAGATCCTGTGGTTATCGGCCGAACCGAAGGCTATACCGGGATTCTCATCGATGACCTGATTACCAAAGGCGCAGACGAGCCGTATCGCATGTTCACGTCGCGGGCGGAATATCGTTTGCACCTGCGAATTGATAATGCTGACGAGCGTCTTACGCCGATCGGCCGAAGGGCGGGGTTGGTGATGGATCAGCGCTGGGCTCTGTTTGAACGCAAACAGAAGCAAAAGGCCCGACTGATGGAGGCGCTGGGGAAACACACCAACGGCCAGCTTCTGAAGCGGCCGGAGACTTCCATTGGGGAGATTGGTCCATGGGTGCTGGAAGTGCTGCGCGAACCGCCGGTTTTGGGTGTGCTCGCGACGGTAGAGACGGAAGTTAAATACAGCGGCTACATCGGGCAGCAAGAGCGACAGATCGAGCGCCTGAAGCATTCGGAGCGCCGAAAGATCCCTTCGGAATTCGGCTTTGATCGCATTCCTGGCTTGTCCCGGGAGGTTCAGCAGAAATTGGAGCACGTGCGGCCGGCGACTCTTGGCCAAGCCGCGCGCATACCCGGTGTAACTCCGGCCGCTATCGCAATCTTAGATGTCTATCTCAGCATGGCGCGGGTTTGCTGAACTCCTCCGGGAGCGTCTGGCGGGCGTCGTCGAGCTGACGCCGGAGCAGATCCAAGTCCTGGAACATCATTACGAATTGCTGGTACGTTGGAACCGGTCATTGAATCTGACATCGATCCACTCGATGGAGGAGGCAGTCGAGCGTCACTACTGCGAATCGCTGTTTCTTGCGATCCATTTGCCGGCTGAGGCAATGAGTATTGCGGATATTGGTTCGGGAGCCGGGTTTCCTGGGATTCCGGTGGCCGTCCTGCGCCCCGATTGTCGGATTACCCTCATCGAAGCGCACCACAGAAAGGCCGTGTTTCTGCGAGAAGCCTCGCGCGAGATGCCAAACGTCGAGGTTCTGGCCAAGCGGGCCGAAAATGTCGTGGACGTTTTCGCGGGCACCAGCAGTCGAGAGTTTGACCGCGCAATTTCTCGTGCCGTCGGTTACGAGCATTTGGCTAAGGTACTAAAGCTGTTGGCGTCGGCAGCCGATCTACTGACTGGGGCCGAAGAGCCGCCGGAAGAGCTGTGTTTCACGTGGAACGAACCCCTTCCGCTACCGTGGGGAATAAGCCGTTTCTTAAGGCGGGGCTTTCGTGGTGTTTCATGTGGAACAACGTGATAGTATGACCGCTTGAGCCGAGTTTTTGCGATCAGTAATCAAAAAGGTGGTGTGGGAAAAACAACCACCGCCATAAACTTGGGTGCCTCCCTGGCTGCGAGTGAACTGAAAGTCCTCGTGATCGACTCCGATCCGCAGGGCAATGCGACTACGGGGCTGGGTGTCGAGAAGAATCCAGACAAGCCGAGCCTGTACCACGTGCTGTTGAGCGACGTTCCGGCGCACGGTGCCATAGTCGCCACTGCGCTGGACGGATTGAGCCTCATTCCGGCGGACAAGAACTTAGTGGGCGCGAACTTGGAGCTCGTGGATCTCCCGAGGCGTGAGTTTCGGCTCCGCGAGCGAATTTCCGAGATTCGCAACGACTATGACTTTATTTTGATCGATTGCCCGCCAGCTTTAGACTTATTGACTCTAAACGCACTAGTGGCAGCCGATGCTGTCCTTGTTCCAATCCAGTGCGAGTTTTTCGCGCTAGAGGGGGTCTCGGAGCTCATGGATACCATTGACCGCGTACGGGATTCCTTTGAACATGACCTGCAACTGGCGGGCATCCTCCTGACCATGTATGACGACCGGACCAACCTTACCCGGCAAGTGGCTGCGGATTTGAGAGAATTCTTCGGCGATCAGGTATTCAAAACCCTGATCCCTAGAAGCATCCGGCTCGCCGAAGCGCCCAGCTTCGGAAAACCGATCCTGGGCTACGATCCCCGTTCGAAAGGCGCGGAGAGTTACATCCGACTGGCAAAAGAGATCCTCGATCATGAACAAACCGGAACACGCGCGCAAGGCGCTCGGTAGAGGCCTGGGATCGCTGCTTCCCACGCGGCCGCCGAGTCCTCCGATCATGCCGACCCGCGAGGAAGACGCGCAGCACATTTTGATCGACGCCATCGATGCCAACCCGCTGCAGCCTCGGCGCGTTTTCAACGCCGAACGCCTCGAGGAATTGGCGCAATCCATCCGCTCCAACGGGATTATCCAACCCCTGGTGGTCCGGCGATCAGGCGAACGCTTCCAACTAGTTGCGGGTGAGCGGCGCTGGCGGGCAGCCAAGCTAGCCGGTGCAGCACAAGTGCCAGTAGTCATTCGAGAGATCCCGGATGATCGGCTCTTGGAGATCACCCTGATCGAAAACATCCAACGCGAGGACTTGAACCCGATCGAGACGGCCCAGGCTTTCGCGAGTATGATGCAGGCGCTCGAGCTGAATCCCGACCAGGTTGGACGACGCACGGGAAAAGATCGCACTACGGTTGTAAATACCGTTCGCTTGCTCCAGCTTCCTTCTGACCTGCAGCAGCTCGTCTCCGAACGCCGCCTCTCGGCTGGTCATGCACGCTGCCTCCTATCGCTTCCCACTGCGGAGCTGCAACGCGAAGCTGCCGAAAAGTCGGTTGCCCAAGGGTGGTCGGTTCGTCAGATGGAGCGAACCACGCAACGTATGCTGGAGGGCCGCAAACCGAAGCACGTCGATGAACTGGATGACCCTAACGTGAAGGCAGCCGTCGAAGAGATGGAGCGAGTGCTCGGCACGAAGGTTCGCATTATCGAAAAGGCGAAACAGAAAGGCCGAATCGAGATTGAATACTATTCGGCCGAAGACCTCGACCGCATTTACGGCGCAATTGTCGGTGAGCAGTAGCTACTTCAGCAACTCTAGAATGGCCGTAAGCTCTCTGCGAATTTCAGGTAACGGATCTTCGGCGAAGAGTTCTTTTTGCGCTCGTTTGGAAACCCTGGACTTCACTGATCGGGCTTCGGTCTGCAACGTCTGCCGGGCCCCTTCGATGGTGTACCGTTTTTCGTAGAGCAAGTGCTTGATCCGGAGCAGGAGCTCCACATCTTTCTTGCGGTACAGCCGGTGGCCGGTGCCGGACTTCTTCGGCGTCAAGTGCGGAAATTCGGTTTCCCAGAATCGAAGAACGTACGGCTCCACGCCAAGAAGCTCGCTAACTTCGCCGATTTTAAAGTAGAGCTTATCCGGGATTTCGGGGAAGCCCGATTCCACGGCCACGTCCGTCACGCCATCATCCTAGCTCAGGCGGATGGTAAAGTCACTCGGTGGTTACAGTAGCGACGTGTTGTCCGCGCGGCAGGACGAGAGTGGTGGTGCCGGCTTGGAGCATTGGTGTATCGGTGCCATCCACCTGGAGCCGAACCGGCGCCCGGTCCAGCACGGCGATGGCACGGGCGGCACTTTGGTAGGAAAATTCTACAGTCGTCCCATTCGGCGCGCTAGCTTCTCTCAGCTCTCCGTTCAATCGCAGAAGCCGGGGACCAGTGCGGGTGGCGGCACTCTCTACGCTATGGGCACCGGGCGGAATCCACACTGTCTGATCATCCGCTGCGGGCCAAGGCTGGCCGTCCACTTTAGCAGCGCCCTTCCACGGTAGACCGACACCGGTGCTCGATTCGACGATCGTTTTCGATCCTGTCCGTTCGATTCGCGAAACCGCCGCTGCAGCCGAAGGAAGCAGCTTCAAGTCCGGTGCCAGCAGGGAGTTTTCGCAGTAAAGTGCCACGTGCGAGAAACTGGCCGATGCCTGATGCACGAGCTGGAACAATTCCGTGCCGGTTTGTTGCTTGGTGGGGTAAACATTTTGATACCGGTCGACGATATTTAGATCGATAGCCAGTTTCTCGCGGTGCGGCGTGAGTGGCTGGTACGCTTCGGCAATCGAGCGGTAGCGTTGCGGTCCCAGATTCCAGACAGTCGCGGGATCTTCGATCAGAAAAGTGAATGAATGCCGGTCGAGCAATGGCAGAACGCGGCTGGCGTCGGCGCCGATAGCATCCCGCATGTTCTTGTCGAACCGATCGTCGACATGCGTGAGAACCAGATCGAGGTGCGGCTTCTCGCGTCTGGCCGACTCGAGCACATCGAGCCACTCTTCCTCGATCCGGCGGGCCAGGTCGCTGCGGAAATCGAGAAAGGCTTTCTGCGATACCGCGTCCTTGTGCGTCGAGAAGAGTTCCATCGGATCGAAGCCCTTCTCAGCGCGAAACGCTGCCCGCACGTCGTCATTCATGGGCGTGAAGCGCGATGGGTTACCGATGCCTTCGAGGGATTCGAAATACAGCTCGGCCAGGTTGACGCCATCCCAATCGAAGCGGCCAACCAACTGACGCACACCCGTGGAAATCGCGCGGAAGCTGTCGCGATTCGTCAGGTTCATCAGTTTGCGCCAGTCGAGTTGGGCATCTTGCAGGACAGCAGTCTTCTCGCGCCACTCCGGATGATCGTTCCAGAACTTCTCGCTGACATGCGGCAGTTCGAACCACGCGTACACCAGAATCCCCTCGCGATGGCATGCCGCGATCAGCTTCTCCAGATACGCATCAGACTCGGCGTTCGGCTCAAAGAAATGCCACGCCGCCACCTGCAGCGCTGAGATTCCAGCTTCACGCCAGCGAACTGCGAAATAGTCCAAGTCGACCCGCGAACGATAGGCGGAATCGAAGAAGGCCCACAGGCGGGCGGAGCGGAAGGGCGGCTCGAAACCCAAGTCGCACAGCGCCTGAAGCAGGTACGGGAAACGTTCATAGCCCCGCTCACCCGGAGGGACGGCGATCCACAAAACAGCGCCGGTCCCTCGCCGCACGCCGGCCATCATGGGAGTATCGGTCCAGCGTTCGCGCGCAAAGACGCGTGCGCCCTCCGGCAGCTCGAAGCGCGGAAGTTCCAAGCCCTTCTCCCACACGATGGGCAAATTCGGCTGGTGCAGATCCGTGAGGCTGGTGACGCGGACACTTTCTTTGCCGTGGCGGAAGCCGAACATGTCGGCCAGTGACGACTCGCCTTCCAGAATCAGAATCGCGCCATTCTCCACGCGCGCATTCCATTCGAGCGACGCCGCGGCACCCGCGCGCGCTACGAAGACCCGCGCCAACCCCGCGGGCTTTGCCTGGAGGCCGATGGAAGACAGAATCTCCGGCCATGCGCCCGGGTCGTCGGACAGGATGCTGAAGTAGGGCATCTCAGCCGCGTGCGTCGCGGCGGCCGCTACCAGCAGACTAATGAGTAAACGCATACCACATCCCCAAGCGCAAATCGGTGAAACGCGCGCCGGTTGTCAAATACATACCCTGCATCACGTTGACCGTCAAAAACACAGGAGGGGGCATAAAAGCGGTATGGATACGCACTCCAGGGCCTGTTTCTCCGAAATTAGCCCAGGCCTGCTGCTGAGCGTCAACCGTGAGATTGCCATTCCAATAGAGTTGAGCCCGTAACTGCCTGGGTCCGAGAGCATATCCGAAGCGCGCTTGTTCGTAAGCAAGGGAATCGTTTCCGAACCGGCTGACGAACACGCCGTCGGTGTCGGACGCCGCAAACCACCCCGACGAATCACTGACCAGCCGCGCTCCGAAAGCGCGCGCCATCGAAACGCCACCGCGGTAGTCGGGGAGCATGTGGCCCGTCATGTAACTGATTGCCGACCCTGCTTCCGCCCAACCGGTGATGCCGTGCCACGGGACCGTCGCCACACCGACGCCCGCAATGAAAGAGCTCTCGGAGAGATACTGCGGCGAGATTTCGCCAATATTTCCGCGCGAGTCGCCGATAAATCGCGTGCTGACATATGGCCGTATCTTGAGCTTGGAACGCCATTCGGTTTTGATCTGACCGTAGGAGAAGAGATCGCTCCAACGCGAGGAGTACAAGGGGTACATCCAGACAGTGGTGACAAACCGGCGGCTGGCGTCGTGGAGGTTCTTCCAGGCACGGCCGGCCTCGGAGGCGATTTGCGGGTCGGTGCTACGGCGGGCGAGATCGAACCAGAGAATGGCCTGGTCGTCTTGGTGGAGGACGTTGTAGGTCCAGCCAAGTTGTAGCATCAGGTGGAAATCGCCCGGCTCGGCTTCGTGCGCAATCTGCAGGTACTTGAGCGCATCCTTCATGTAACCCGCTTTGACGCTCCGCTCGGCCATCACTTTGGCGTCGATGGAAACGGGTTTCGAATCGGCGCGGGGTTTCAGCACTTGCGGTATACGCAGCACGGCTCGGACCCGGTTGGCGAGATCCTCATCCGGGCCGGCCATGACGCGATCGAACAGGGGCATCGCGCCAGCCTGGTCGCCGCGGGCGAGTCGCAGGAACCCCAACTGGGTGGCCGAGAGCAGATCGTCCGGCACGGTGTCGGCCAGGACGCGGAATTCCTGCTCGGCATCTGCCTGTCGATTCATCCGCAGCAGAAGATATCCCAACTCGCGCCGCAATTCGGCGTTGGCCGGGTCGAGGGCGAGCGCGGCGCGGAATTCCGAGACGAACGGGTAGCGGTCGGGCAGCAGCTCGCGCGCCATTTCAGCGGCCCGCGGTTCCCCGCCTCGCGACGCGGCGAGCAGCGCGGCATTAGCGGCATCCAGCCGGTTGAGCGATTTCCAAACGCGGCCGAGATCGACCAGCACGGAGCGCCGGTCGGGCAAAGTGTGCCAGGCTTTCTCATAGTGCTCGGCGGCGAGTTCCCACTCGTCGCGCTGCTCGGCCAGCGTGGCCAATTCGAAATGCGCGCTGAAGTTGTCGGCGCCTCCGGCGATGGCTTGTTTCCAACGCTCGATCCCGGCCGCCAGCGGTGCGTCGATATTCTGGAAGGCCTGTTCCGCTGTGGAGTTGCCCGCCTGGCGCAAGCGATCGAAAACCCGGCGGGCTTGCGCCTGTTGTTTGGTTTCGTAGCACAAGAACGCATACTCCAGGGCAACCTGCGTATCGTGCGGTTCCAGGCGCATGGCTTCGCGAAACTGATCGCGGGCCAACTCGCTTTCTCCGATCTTGAGGTAGGTGTACGCCAGGTCTTTGCGAATCGAGGCACGCCCGGGCGCCGCTTCGATGCCCTTCCGAAACCCCGCGATGGCAGCATCATAGTCGCGGACGCGCAAGGCTTCGTAGGCGCGGGCCACCGGTTCAGACGCGGGATCGGGCGGCTGAGCGCCGGCTGATCCGATTGCCAAAAAACAAGCGGCCGACAGTATGGCTACACGCATCTGGTCCGAGAACCAGATAGTGTAGTAAGGAGTCCGATTCTCACAGAATTCGTTTTCGTTTACCGTTCGGGATCAGATTGCCCGCGGTGTCGAACTCCAGAACAGCGGGAGCGGCAATGCAACAATCGGTACGTGGCGGGTTGCGGGATTAGTGCTGCGGGATGAGCGCGCGCGAGGACGAGTGTATTTCAGGCCGGTAGCCTTGGCGAAAACAGTCCACGATGGGTTGCGGAGTCAAGACTGCGACCATCCTGTCAGGCGAACGGTGAGTGCTCTTCGTGTAGCACTCCGGTGTCCACAACAGGAGCGCGTCGTCCCATACCAGATACGGGGCTTGGTCGATCTCGACGAAACTGCCGTTGGGCAGCGAGTCCAACTGGGCCTGGTAGGTGACCTTCATGCGGCGGCGATCGATCCGGTGGCGATCCAGCTCCAAGTCAATGTCATCGGCGTACGGATCGCTTGTGGAATTCGACCCGTCGCGATGTTTCCAGGCATTCTTGAATGCGTTGAATCGCTGGCGCCGGCATTCGGCGCACGGCCTGTGCCCGGCCGCGAACGCCACGGCTTCATCCAGAAAGAAGAGCTCCGTGTAACAGTTCGGAGCCATGATGGTTCGCTTCCTGCCTTTGAATTCCAAAACGCAGGCGATCCAACGCCGGCTCTTGTACGGGCGCACGATTTGGCGTGAGTCATTGTGCAGGGCGCCGCCGCGGTTTCCCAGGAAGGTTCCGCGAGCGGGCGTGCGGAAGATGGTGCCGTAGGGATCCACGCGGTTTTCGAGCGGCATGGTGAAATCCGAAGCTCACATGATCGCATGATCGGCCGAGCGGGGCGGACGACTTATAATCGCAGCGATGGGGGATTCTGTTTTAGCGAAGGGAGCGGAGACGGAGGCCGACGCTCCTGGCCGGAAGCCCGTCTTTCTGGGACTACACGCGGTCAACGTGTTCGTGCGGGATCAGGACGAGAGCTTGCGCTTCTACGTGGACAAACTCGGATTCCACGTGGCGTTTGATGGCCGGCTGCAGTCCGGAGAGCGATGGGTTGCGGTGGCCCCTCCGGATGGCTCCGCGGTGTTGGCGCTGGTTGCGCCTGCTCCGGGATCGGAGCTGTCGAAGCGGATCGGGCGGCCCACCGGGATTTCTTTTCTGGCGGAGGACGTGATAGCCAAGTTCGAAGAGTGGCGCGAGCGCGGTGTGCGATTTCTGTTTACGCCGCGGCTGAGACGTGTCCAATACGGCCGCCGCGCGGGTTCGGCCGCCAGCCAGCAGCGGCCCGTCTGGGGCGGCGTGTTTACGCGCTTCCGGGATTTGGACGGGAATACGTTTGCGCTGGTGGGTGTGGACGAGGTGAGCCAGGAGATCGAGCGGCAGCGGCGGGAGATTGCGGAGAAGCAGGAAGCGGCGCGGCGCAGCGCGCAGGAATTGGAGATCGCCAAACAAGTGCAGGCGCGGCTGTTTCCGCAACGGTTGCCGCCTTTGGAGACGCTCGAATATGCGGGCGGCTGCATTCAGGCGCGGCAAGTGGGCGGCGATTACCACGATTTTCTGGACCTGGGTCCGGGGCGGTTCGGGTTGGTGATCGCGGATATCTCGGGCAAAGGGATGGCTGCCGCTCTACTGATGGCCAACCTGCAGGCGAATCTTCGCAGCCAGTGCGCCATCGCCCTCGACGAGCCGGAGAGATTGCTGCGGTCGGTGAATCAGCTCTTTTTCGAAAACACGCACGAGAGCGCCTACGCCACGCTGTTCTTCGCCGAATATGATGACCAGCTGCGGCGTTTGCGGTATGCGAACTGCGGCCATTTGCCGGTGTTGCTGGTGCGGCGCGAGGGCGCGGTGGAACGGCTGGACTCGACGGGCACCGTGGTCGGGCTCTTCCGGCAGTGGGAATGCTCGATTGCGGAGCGGCGCCTTTTTCCGGGAGACACGCTAGTGCTGTACACGGACGGGATCACCGAATCGTTCAATGAGGAAGGTGAGGAGTATGGAGAGCGGCGTTTGGTGGAGGCGCTCGAAAGGCATCGAGAGTTGGCGCCACAAGCCGTAATTGCGGCGATCGTGGAGGAGGTTGGCGCGTTCAGCGCACAGGAGCAGCACGACGATATTACGCTGATTGTGGCCAGGTGCCGGTAAGATCAGTGAGCGGCCGGAGAGGCGCGCATGTCGGAGATAAGGGTGCATGCAGCTTGATGTTTATGTCGCAGTGAACGATCTCGATCGATCGGTTGAATTCTATTCGCGTGTTCTGCAACTTCAGCCCGTCATCCGTAGCGCAAACTACGCAGCGTTTGACGTTGGGAACGGTCGCTTGGGATTGATGGCGTCGGCTGGCTATGCTGTTCCAGTTCAGCGCGGTAACAGCGCCGTACCGACAATCAAGGTAGACGACCTGAATACATGGCACGGGCGGATCAAACCGTTGGCTGCGAAAACCACTGAGATCATCGACAAGGGGGCTCTCCGGCTTTTCATGTTTCTCGATCTGGACGGTAATGTCATCGAGGTAGCCGGGAGCTAGGCCGCGGCTTCGCGCTGCGCTGACCGGATTCGGAACTTACGTTTCGACAACATCGCTCTGCCCTTCGGCGGTTCTTGACGTCTTGGCAGCGCAGGGCGCGGCCCCACAAGGCTACAATTCACTAAGGAGCAAGGAATGATCAATGTCAAAGTAAACGGCAGCCAGCGGCAGTTCGACGGGGATCCGGACATGCCGCTGCTCTGGTACCTGCGCGACTTGCTACAGCTCACAGGCACCAAGTTTGGATGCGGGATCGGCCTGTGCGGCTCCTGCACGGTTCACGTGGGTGGAACCGCGACGCGCAGTTGCAGCACGCTCATGAAAGATGTCGCGGGCAAAGAGGTGGTCACGATTGAGGGCCTGAGCGCGAATGGCGACCATGCGCTGCAAAAGGCCTGGCGCGAGTTTAACGTGCCACAGTGCGGATACTGCCAGGCCGGTCAGATTATGCAAGCGGCGGCGCTGCTCAAAGATCACCCCAAGCCTGGCGATCACGAAATCGATGAAGTCATGCAGGGCAATCTGTGCCGCTGCGGAACCTACCAGCGCATACGGGCGGCGATCAAGAGCGCCGCGGGGGTGAAGGCATGACGACTACACAGAATCGCGTGGAGAATGTGTCCGGCGTCAGCCGCCGGGATTTTCTGGGAACGATCTTTTCGGCGGGTGCGCTGATCCTGAGCGCGCCATTGCTCCCGAGTGACGCGGAGGCGGCCGGCACGGTGGACAGCGCGGCGTTTCATCCCAGCGTCTATCTGGGCATCGAGCCCGATGGGACGGTGATCATCGTGACGCACCGTTCGGAGATGGGGACGGGGATTCGCACGGCGCTTCCCTCCGTCGCGGCCGATGAACTGGACGCCATGTGGTCGCGCGTGAAGATCCAGCAGGCGATCGGCGATAAGAAGTACGGCAATCAGAATACCGACGGTTCCTGCTCCATCCGGGATTTCTATCAAGCGTTCCGGGAGGCCGGCGCCACCGCGCGCTACATGCTGGAGCAGGCCGCCGCGAAGCAATGGGGTGTGGATGCCGCCGATTGCCGCGCGCGGAATCACGAAGTGGTGCACGCGAAATCCAACCGCAAGATGGATTACGGCCAGGCGGCCGTTCTGGCTGCGAAGGAAAAAGCCACGCCGCCTAAGGAACGGCTGCGCTACAAGACGCCGCAGGAATACCGCTACATCGGCAAGGACGTTCCGATTACGGATCTCGAGGACATCACCACGGGCCGCGCGGTCTTCGGGATGGATTCACACCGCCCGGGGATGGTGTTTGCGTCCATCGAACGCTCGCCGGTGCTCGGCGGGCAGTTGAAATCGCTTGACGATAAGGATGCGCGCGGGGTGAAGGGCGTCACGGACGTGGTGACGATCGACGCCGCGAAGCCGCCGTATGGGTTCCAGGCGCTGGGTGGAGTGGCCGTGATCGCCGATAACACCTGGGCGGCTATGCAGGGCCGCAAGAAGCTCAAGGTGCAGTGGACGCCGGGCGAGCACGCTATCTTCACATCCGATACCGCCCGGAAGTCGATGTTCGAAACCGTGCACGCGCCACAAAAAGCGGTGCGGAACATCGGCAACGTGGATGCTGAGTTCGCCAAAGGCGGCAGGACGTTCGAGGCGGATTATTACGTTCCGATGCTCTCGCACGTGAGCATGGAGCCTCCGGTGGCGGTGGCCGAATACCGCAACGGCAAGGTGGAGTGCTGGGCCCCCACGCAAAATCCGCAGGCGGTTCAGGACACGGTCGCGCAGGCGGTGGGGTGCAAACCGGAAGAGGTGATCTGCAACGTGCCGCTGCTCGGCGGCGGGTTCGGGCGAAAATCGAAGCCCGACTATGTGGCTGAAGCGGCGATTCTCTCGAAGAAGCTGGGCAAACCGGTGAAGGTGGTGTGGTCGCGCGAGGACGACATTCACTGGGATTACTATCAAGCCAACGGCGCCATGTATTTGAAAGCCGCGCTCAATGAAAAGGGAGTGCCTTCGGCGTGGCTGCAGCGTTCCGCGTATCCGCCGATCTTTTTCATCTTCGACCCCACTGTGAAGCAGGCGGGGATGATCGAGATGGGCTTGGGCTGGGTGGACTTGCCGTTTGCGCTGGCCAATCACCGCGCGGAGAACGGGCCGGCGGAAGCGCACGTCCGCTACGGGTGGCTGCGCTCGGTTACCAACATCGCCAACGCATTCGCAACGTGTTCGTTCACGGATGAGCTGGCGCATCAGGCGAAGCGCGATCCCATCGAATACTATCTGGAGCTGCTGGGGCCGGACCGCACGATCAATTTCAAAAAGGAAGGCACGGAGAATTTCAATTACGGCCGGTCGGAGGAAGATTTCCCGCTGGACACGGCGCGGTACCGGCGCGTGGTGCAACTCGTAGCCGAAAGGTCGGGCTGGGGGAAACACAAATCCACCAAGGGACACGCGTGGGGGTTTGCGGCGCACCGCAGCTTCCTGACGTATGTCGCAGCGGTGGTGGAAATCGAGGTGGATGACAAGGGGCGCGTGCGGATTCCGCGCGTGGACTATGCGATCGATGCCGGACGAGTCATCAATCCGGATCGAGTCAAGAACCAGTTCGAGGGCGCCGCGGTGTTTGGGACGAGCATCGCCATGATGGGAGAAATCACCGCCGTCGACGGGCGCATCCAACAATCGAATTTCCACAACTATCCGGTGGCGCGGATCAATGAAGCGCCGGTCATGACCAACGTGCACATTGCGCCCAGCGAAGCGCTGCCGGCGGGTGCGGGTGAGCCGGGAGTTCCGCCGATTGCTCCGGCCATCTGCAATGCGATTTTTGCGGCGACGGGGAAGCGGGTACGGGAGTTGCCGGTGAAGAAGACGAAGCTGGTGTAGAACAACCGCTCCTACGCGACGGTCGGCACCAGCTTGGCGTCCACAATGCGTTGATCGGAAGTGAGCAAGCGAAGCTTGCGAACGCGCGCCGTAGCCACGATCGTACGGTCTGCGGGGTCTCGCAGGGCGTCTCCGAGGGCAGCTACTTCGGCGGCCACATCCACCGTCAACGGTTCGATCTGAAAGGCTGGGTTCGACTCCAGTTCCCGGAGAAGATCGCGCACAGGGACGTTCACGCGGGCATTGCGGCCACCTAATAAAACGGCGATTTCGAGAAGTGTAATGGCGCTGACGGCCAACGGTTCCCGGCGGCGCAGCGCCTCGTGGAGAGCCCGCGTCTGCTCACGGGAGAGCCTCTTTGGTGACGCGAGCCAGCGGATTACCACATGGGTATCGAGGAGGAAGCGAGGGTTCAACCCCGCTCTCCGCGACGCGGGTGCAACACATCCCATAGTTCGGAGGTGTCGGCATCCAGCAGGTCATCGGGGAATTTGACAGTTCCGATCCAGGCGCCTTCGGGAGATTTCCAGGCAGGTTTACGCGCCGGCCCGACCGTGGCCAGGGGACGTCCGCGCCTGGTGATGGTGATCGCGCCGCCGTGTTCGCCAATGTCATCGAGAAGCGCAAGGCACTTGGCCTTGAACTCGGTAACGCTGACGATGCGGTGCTTCATGGGTTCAGTGTAGCATTTGCGAAATGGTCAGATGACCAGTTGAAGAGGCTGAGATTTCTCTTGGGCAGCGCAGGGCACCCCGGCACGGGCCGTTCCCGGCTGCCTCACTTCCACGTTCGTGGTCAAATAGGAGATTACCAACATGGCGTTTAAGGGCGTGGACTACTTTGCGGTGGACTCGTTGTTCACCGGGCAAGAGTTGATGGTCCGGCAGACGGCGCGGCGGTTTGCCGAGGAGCGCGTGGTGCCGGTGGTCCGCGATTGCTACCGCGAGTCGCGTTTTCCGAAGGAATTGATTCCGGAACTGGGGGAGCTCGGGTTTCTCGGCGCCAACCTGGAAGGCTACGGCTGCGCGGGGATGAGCCACATCGAGTACGGGCTCATCATGCAGGAACTGGAACGCGCGGATTCGGGGCTGCGCAGCTTCGTTTCGGTGCAGGGCGCGCTGGTGATGTACCCGATTCTCACGTACGGCTCAGAGGAACAGAAGAAGAGATGGCTGCCGGCGTTGCAGAGCGGAAAAGCGGTGGGGTGCTTCGGGTTGACGGAGCCGGATTTCGGGTCGAACCCGGCGGGCATGCGCACCAAGGCGCGCAAAGAAGGCGCGTGCTGGGTGATCGAAGGCGAGAAGACCTGGATCACGAACGGGTCGATGGCGGATGTGGCGCTGGTGTGGGCGCGCACCGAAGATGGCATACGCGGCTTCCTGGTGGAGCGCGGGACGCCGGGATTCACCGCCTCGGATATTCACGGCAAGTGGTCGATGCGGGCGTCCGTCACGTCGAGCTTGTCGTTTGCGGAATGCCGTGTGCCGGAAACGCAGATGCTGCCGGGAGCGAAGGGGCTGAAAGGGCCGCTAAGCTGCCTTTCGCAAGCGCGGTACGGCATCGGCTGGGGCGTGCTGGGTGCGGCCATGGATTGCTACGAAACGGCGCGGCAGTACTCGATTTTGCGGAAGCAGTTCGACGACCGGCCGATTGCGTCGCACCAGCTGGTGCAGGAGAAGCTGGCGTGGATGATTACGGAAATCACCAAGGCGCAGCTATTGGCGCTGCACGCGGGGCGGCTGAAGGATCAGGGCAAGCTGGAGCCTGCGCACGTCTCGATGCTGAAGCGTAATAATGTCACGATGGCTCTCGAATGCGCGCGGCTGAGCCGGGACCTCCTGGGCGCCAACGGAATCACGGACGAATACCCGATCATGCGACACCTTTGCAACCTGGAAACCGTCAAAACCTACGAAGGCACGGATCACATCCACGCGCTGGTGATTGGAGAGCGGGTTACGGGTGTGGCGGCGTACCGGTAGGGCGCGGGGCCTCAGGAGTTCGGATCGATGGTTCTTTACGCGTTGACGATTGTGGTGAGCGCCTTCCTGCTGTTTCAGGTGCAGCCCATCATCGCCAAGATTATTCTTCCGTGGTTCGGCGGGTCGGCCGCGGTGTGGACCACGTGTATTCTCTTCTTCCAGACGGTGTTGGTGCTGGGGTACCTGTATGCGCACACCACGGTGCGGTACCTCCGGCCGCGGATGCAGATGCTGCTGCACGTGGCACTGCTGGTTGTCAGCGCCGTGGCGTTGCCGATTTACCCTAAAGCCCGATTCGAACCTTCGGGAATCGAAGATCCCATTTTGGGTATTCTGGCGGTGCTGGCGTTTACGGTGGGGCTTCCGTACTTTTTGCTTTCCACGACGGGGCCGCTGCTGCAGGCGTGGTACACACGCCAGTATAAAGGCGCGATCCCGTACCGGCTATTCGCGCTGTCCAATGCCGGATCGATGTTCGCGCTGGTGAGTTACCCATTTCTATTTGAGCCGCAGTTCGGGACGCACCAGCAGGCGGGCTTGTGGTCGATAGCCTACGGCGCGTTTCTGGTGCTGTGCGGCTTTACGGCCGTGCGCGCGGGCAGTTCGGTAGCAGTAGAGGCGGCTTGGACGGCTACGGCAGGTGGAACGGACGGTTCCGCACAAGAAGTTGCGCCAGCCGCTGAGCGGCCGGGCGCGCGCCAATATTGGACGTGGATGGCGCTGGCGGCGTGCGCGTCGGTCTTGCTGCTGGCCATCACCAATCACCTTTCGCAAAACGTAGCGGCGATTCCGTTTTTGTGGGTGCTGCCGCTCAGCATTTACCTGCTGACGTTCATTCTGTGTTTCGAGGGGAGCGGCTGGTATCGGCGCAACCCGTATCTGCAACTGCTGGCGGTGGCGCTGGGAGCAATGGCATACGCCTTGGCGGGCGACGAATCGGGGAACGTTTCGATCAAAGTGATGGTGCCGCTGTTCTCGATGGGGCTGTTCACTTGCTGCATGGTGTGCCATGGCGAGTTGGCACGGATGAAACCCCACCCGCAATACTTGACGCAGTTTTATGTGATGGTTTCGGTGGGCGGGGCTGTGGGCGGCATTCTGGTGGGCCTGGTGGCGCCGTATTTGTTTCGCGCCTACTGGGAGCTTCCCATCGGGTTGGTGGCGTGCGCGGTGCTCGTGGTGGTGGTGCTGAAGCAAGACCCGGAATTGACGTGGTTTCGAAGCTGGCTGCAGCCGGCGCCGATTGTCGCGTCGGTAATGGCGATCGCCCTGACCGTTTACCTGGGGATGCAAATCAATACGCAGCAGAAGAATCTGCGCGTGTTGGTGCGCAACTTTTATGGCGGCTTGCGCGTGCGCGATTCGGGACCGGCCAGCGCGCAAGATACGGTGCGCACGCTGATTCACGGGACCATCAATCACGGTGAAGAATACCTGGTGCCGAACAAGCGCGATATCCCGATCACGTATTACGGGGGCAGCACGGGCGTAGCGCTGGCCATCCGCGAGCTGCAGAAGAACGGGCCGATCCGCTACGGTGTGATTGGTTTGGGGACGGGGACGATGGCCGCCTTCGGCAGGGCGGGCGACTACCTGCGGTTTTACGAAATCAACCCCCTGGTGCCGCGGATCGCGCGCGGGCAATTCTACTTCGTGCCGGATTCGAAGGCGAAGGTCGATATTGCGATGGGCGATGCACGACTGTCGCTCGAGCGGGAGCAGCCGGAGAACTTCGATCTGCTGGTGGTGGATGCGTTTTCGAGCGATGCGATTCCCGTGCACCTGCTCACCAAAGAAGCCATGGGCCTGTACTTCCGGCACCTGAAGCCGAACGGGGTCCTGGCGGTTCACATCTCCAACCGGTACCTGGATCTGGAGCCGGTGCTGGCAGGCGAAGCCAAGGCGACCGGAAAAATCGGCGCGGTAGTGGATACCGAAGACGACGATTCGCAGGACCTGTTCGGCGCCACGTGGGTGTTGATCCGATCGCCCGCGGTGGGGTTCAGCAAGAACATTATTAGTGCGTCTTCCGACCTAAGTAAGGCGCGCAAGATCCGGCTGTGGACGGACGATTATTCGAACCTGTTTCAGATTTTGAAATAGGAATTAACCGCCGAGTCGCCGAGGCGCGGAGTTTTGAAATGGGTGGTGCTACTGGTCTGCGTCACAAATAACGAGGTGTATTTCGCTGCCTTCCGTGGTGCAGACCGTCGTCTTTCGCGGTCTGCCTGGGCGCTTTTGCGCCGCTGTGCGGCTACGGCAGACGACGGAAACCGATCGTCTGCCCCACAGAGTTAAACCGCGCTCCGCATAAAGTAGGCGGGCCGAGGGGGCAGGAGGAAACAAGTGCTGAAAGATGCGTTCGTGACGGCCCAGCTTTGTTCATTGCGGATTTACGGAACGGTACGCGGTCACGAACTGATCGGCAAGGTGATCGATGGCATCTTGGGCGGCCTGGACCATCATTTTGGGCGGGACTAACAACATCGAATGGACATCCCAGGTCTGGGTTGCGGTGCGAATCTTTTGATCACGGGCGAGGGCTACGGGTTGGTAGAAGGCGAGCGAGAAGCAGAGACCATTCGGGCCCTTCTTGGTAAACATCGAATCGATCCGCAAACCGACGAATTCGATGGCGTTGTTGTCGAGCTGGATGCCGGCATGGCGGAGGCGGGTGTCGATTCGGGAACGCAGACTGTCGGCTGACAGCCCGGCCTTTTCCAGTTGCGGATCGAGCGGATCGATCACGATGTTGAAAGCCTTCAGACCACGCAGAGTGGCCCGATCGAGGGTGGCGTCGCCGGCCCGCAGGCCAGCACCAAGAACCGAGATGAGGGCCACCAGTAGAATTGTGCGGTGCATATGGAAAGCTTACTCCAGCGCAAAATGTTTTCAATTTGTGTCTTGACTTCGATCGGGGCCTCCCGTACGATGATGGGGCGAAGATAAAGCGAATTCTTTAGGAGGGATTATGGCAACCAGTCAACCCGTATCGATGGCAATTTCACAAATGCTATTGCCGGAATTTGAAGCTGAAGCGGCCAATACACGCAAAACGTTGGAACGCGTTCCGAGCGATAAGTTTGGGTGGAAACCGCACGAGAAGTCGTTCGCCATGGGCGCCTTGGCGACTCATATTGCGACCATGACCGGCTGGGCGACGGATGCGATCGAGAAGGATTCTTTCGACGTGAACCCGGTGGGCGGGCAACCGCACCAGCCGCCTAAGGTGGAGACGACTGCGGAGCTATTGGCGCTGTACGACAAGGGCGTGGCGGCGGCGAAGAAAGCTCTGGCCGGGGCAAGCGATGAAAAGCTGATGCAACCGTGGTCGTTGTTGAACGGCGGCAAACCGATCATGACGATGCCGCGCGTGGCGGTAATCCGCTCGTTCGTGATGAACCACACGATTCATCATCGGGCGCAGTTGGGAGTGTATCTGCGGCTCAACAACATTGCGGTGCCGTCGATCTACGGACCTTCGGCAGACGAAGGGCAGTTTTAGTCCGGCTCAGGAGAAGCTCATTTCGTCGCAGGTGTCCCAGCACACGTTCACGGCTTCGCCTGGCTGGAACGCGGCCAGTGCGCGGGGCACCTGCGCGGTCACTTCTGCGCCTGTTTCGAGGCGGGCGAGGATCTGAACCCGATCTCCCAAAAACACGGCGCCGGTGACTACCGCAGGGACGCTGCGAGCGCCGTTGGGTTCGCCCGCTCGCGTCACGCGGGTGGTTTCGGGGCGGACGCCGATACCGCCGATCCAATTGACCTGGCCCAGGAATCCGGCGACGAACCGGGTGCTCGGCCGCAGGTAGACGTCCTCGGGCGGCCCGCATTGTTCGATGCGGCCTGCGTTCATGACTGCCAGTTGATCGGAGAGTGAGAGCGCCTCTTCCTGATCGTGCGTTACCAGGAGAAAGGTGATGCCGACGCGGCGCTGCATCGATTTCAGTTCCAGCCGCATTTGCTGGCGGAGTTTCGGATCGAGCGCGGCGAGCGGCTCATCGAGCAGAAGCACGTCGGGTTCGAGGACTAGCGAACGGGCCAGGGCCACTCGCTGACGCTCGCCGCCGGAAAGTTGCGCGGGGCGGCGGGACTCCTTTCCATCGAGGCTGACCAGATCGAGGACTGCGCGCACGCGGCGGGCGATATCCTGCGCGCGGCGGCGCTTCAGGCCGAAGGCGACGTTGTCGTGCGCGGTGAGGTGGGGAAAGAGCGCGTAACTCTGGAATACGGTGCTGACATTGCGTTCGTACGGCCTGCGCGCGTTGACGCGTTCACCTTTAAGCAGGACATCCCCGGCCGTCGGCTCTTCAAAGCCGGCAATGAGGCGGAGGGTAGTGGTTTTGCCGCAGCCGGATGGGCCGAGCAGGGAGAAAAAACTGCCGGGCTCGATCGATAGCGAGATGCCATCCACGGCGCACTGGCTGGGGTAGTGCTTCACCAGATTGCGCAATTCCAGGATGGGGGGCATTGGAGTCCGCAACGGCCGGACTAGTCGTCCTCTTCTTCGCCGATCTGCTGGATCAGGTAGCGCTCGTAGCCGAGCTCCTTAATCTGATGGGTCTGCGCTTCCAGCCAATCTACGTGCTCTTCTTCATCCTTGAGGAGGCGCTCGAACAAATCGCGCGATGCGTTGTCGCCGGCCTCGCGCGCGGTGGCAACCGCCCGGTTGTACATGGCCACGGCGTTGATTTCGAGCTTCAAATCATTGGCGATCTGATCCCTAACGTTCTGGCCAATGTTGAGGTGGAGCAGCTCCGTCATGTTGGGCACGCCGTCGAGGAACAGGATGCGTTCGATGATGGTTTCGGCATGCTTCATTTCATCGATGGACTGCTTGCGAATGAAATCGCCCAACCGCGAATAGCGCCAGTTTTCGCACATCTCGGCATGGAGGAAGTATTGGCTGATGGCGGTCAATTCTTCTTTCAGCGCTTCATTCAACGCAGCAATGACTTTGGGGTTGCCTTGCATGGATCAGATTGTAACAGGCAAAACAGCGGGAAAGTGGAGCTTAGCTCACCAGGGTGAGATGTTTCTTGATCAGCTCGATGAGGGGCTCGGGAGCCAGCTCCGGCCGGCCATGGAGACGCTCGGGCCATGCGGCCAGGGTCTGGAGGTCGGCACGGCGCACTTCCGGAAAGTTGAGCGAATCGGACAGCTGGCAGGCCATTTGGACGATGAAGAGCGGGCCGTCCTTTTCCTCGATGTTGGGACTGTGATGCTCACCCATGGTGCGGACCAAGTGGGCGGGGAAGTTCCATCCCGAGGCCAGCGAGGTGCCGGCTTCGCAGTGGCTGACGGCGAACAGGCTCTTTTCCAGTTCGTTCGATTCCTGAATGTTGGTGAATTCGCGATCGAGCGCGGCGGGGTACTCGGGGCCCAAACTGAACAGCATGGCCAAACGGCCTAAATCGTGTGTCAGCCCGGCGGTGTACAAACCGGGAATCTTGTAGATACCGCCCAGCAATTCGGCAATTACTGCGGTGGCAATGCTATGGCGCCAAATGGACGTCATATAGGCATGCCGCGGCATGGCGCGGACGTAATATCCCAGAGCGATGGTGGCGGCGAGAGATTGGACCCGATCCAGGCCGAGGAACGAAATTGCGTGGCGGATGGTGGAGATTCGCGAGCGGAGCCCGAATTCGGCCGAGTTGGCCACCAGTAGAAGATCCGCGGACAGCGCGGGATCGGAACTGAAAGCTTGCTCGAACTGGTCGGCTGCGGCATCCTGGGCGCTCGAAATGTTTAATAGTTTCAACGCCGCCATCTGGAATGGCGGCAATTTCGAGAGACGGATGACCGGTGCGCCGGTGCGCTTTTCCTTCTCGGCGGGTTTGTTCTTGACAGGGATAGACAAAGCGGTATTGTCCGAATATCGGATCTTCCAGATCAACGCGGATTTTGGTTAGTGAAAACCCGATAACAGCGCTTAGCACCTTGGTGCATAAACCCACAGAATTGTGGTGGCTATCGAGAAACACGCGGAGAGCCTAGCCCCATTGAGGCCTTGCGCTCACTCGCCCCATTCGATAAGCTGCGAGAGCGAGTGACCTTACGGGGCGTTCCGACGCCCAAGATGGTGCCCCAAAAAGAAGCTCGGTTTGGTGCCTTGGCGCGTCGGCGTGCACGAACCGGTCATGATGAAACCGCTATCCATTGCTGCTTGCATTTTCTCGGCGTCGGTGGCCGTGCCCCTGTTTGGACAACAGCAGCCGGTCTCCGCACCTGCAGCACCGACAGCGGCTTCCGAGCGGGCGCTGCTCGACCGCTATTGTGTGGTCTGCCACAACGACAAGCTCAAGACCGGCGGCGTGACGCTGCAGAAGATTGATCTGACCCATGCCGGCGAAAATGCCGAAACGCTGGAAAAAGCGGTGCGGATGCTGCGCGCGGGCATGATGCCGAAAGCCGGGATGCCGCGGCCGGATCAGGCTACCCTGGAGGCGGCCATCGAATGGCTCGAAAATGAGCTGGACCACGCGGCCGTGGAAACGGTTCCGCCGCCGGGAGTGCATCGGCTGAACCGCACCGAGTATCAGAACGCGATTCGGGACTTACTGGCGCTGGATATCGACGCCGGGGCGTTTTTGCCTTCCGATGACTCGACGCGCGGTTTCGATAACGTGGCTGCGGCGCTGTCACTCTCGCCGGCTCTGCTCGAAGGATACGTTTCGGCCGCGGGAAAGATCAGCCGCCTGGCGATCGGCGATGTGACCGCTCCTACGCAGGCGTCTTTCCGTGTGGCTGAGGACACTTCGCAGGATTACCACATTGACGGCCTGCCGTTCGGGACGCGCGGCGGGATGCTGGTGAAGTACGAGTTTCCGGCCGATGGCGAGTACGCCATCAAGATCACGCCCATCAGCAAGGGCAACATGGGCGACACGAATCCGTTCGGCGAAATCCTGGGCGAGAAGCTCGAGTTTCTGGTGGATGGGCAGCGGGTCAAAGTATTCGATTGGGATAAGGAAAGGGCCAGGGAAGACGGCACGTTCAACTTCAAGTTTCCTGCGAAAGCCGGGCTGCATGTGGTGGGTGTGACGTTTCTGGCCACCAACTACGCACCCGGCAACGACCTGGACCAGCACTTCCTGCGCAGCACGATCGAGACTGGTGGTCTTCCCGGGTTCAAGTTCTTTCCGCATGTAGGCAAGATCCGGATCGACGGGCCGTACGATCCCAAGGGCGCGAGCGACACTCCGAGCCGGCGCAAGATTTTCACTTGCCATCCGGCCAACGCGGCTGAGGAGAACGCCTGTGCCAAGCAGATCGTTTCCACGTTGGCGCGCAGGGCGCTGCGGCGACCGATGACGGCGCAAGACGTCGACTCCTTCCTGGGCTTCTACCAGCAGGGGCGCAAGGGTGCGAGTTTCGAAGCGGGCATCGAGATGGCGTTACGGCGGATCCTGGTGGACCCGGAGTTTGTCTTCCGCAAAGAGGTCGAGCCGGCTGGGGCCCCGGCCGGGAAGCCATACCGGATCAGCGATCTGGAACTGGCGTCGCGGCTCTCGTTCTTCCTGTGGAGCAGCATACCGGACGATCAGCTGCTCAAAGTAGCCAGCGAGAACAAGCTGCACGAACCGGGCGTGCTGGAGGAGCAGGTGCGCCGCATGCTGGCCGATCGGCGCTCCGACGCCCTTATATTGAACTTCGCGGGGCAGTGGCTGCAGTTGCGCGCGCTGAAGACCCAGGTGCCGGTGACGTCGGAGTTTCCGGATTTCGACGACAACCTGCGGCAAGCGATGCGCAAAGAGACCGAGCTGTTCGTCGACAGCGTGGTGCATGAAGACCGGCCGGTGACCGATTTGCTGGATGGCAACTACACGTTCGTGAATGAGCGCCTGGCGAAGCACTACGGAATCCCGAATATCTACGGGAGCAACTTCCGGCGCATCGAGCTGGGTCACGAGTTTGACATGCGGCGGGGTTTGCTGGGGAAGGGATCGCTGCTGACGGTATCGTCCAAGCCGTCCGGCACCTCGGCCGTGCAACGCGGGAAGACCGTGATGCAGGTGTTTCTGGGAGTGGAACCACCATCGCCGCCGCCGAATGTGCCGCCGCTGAAGGAGAACCCCACCGACGTCCACGGCGGCCACAAGCCGACCATGCGCGAGCAGATGGAGATGCACCGCAAGAACGAGCCGTGCGCCAGCTGTCACAAGATCATGGACCCGATCGGCTTTGCGCTCGAGAACTTCGATGCCGTGGGGCATTACCGCACGACCGACGACGGCAGCCCGATCAACGCGGCCGGTCAACTGGTGGATGGCACCAAGATCGACGGCGTAACGGGATTGCGCACGGCGCTGGTGAAGTATTCGCCGCAGTTTGTTCGCGTGATGACGGAGAAGCTGTTGATCTATGCGTTGGGCCGCGGCACGGAATATTACGACATGCCTCTGGTCCGCTCGATTGTGCACGAAGCGGAGAAGAACCAGTACCGGTTCGCATCGTTGGTGCTGGGTGTGGTGAAGAGCGCACCTTTCCAAATGAACGAAAAGGTGCAAGTCAGCGCCAATGGTCCGGAGGGTCCACTACGCGCCGCCCGCTAGGGCAGTGGAGCTTACTCCGGGGGTATAGAATCGAAGAGGAGAAGGGGTAGTCATGTTCGTTACCAAGAAGCACATCTCGCGGCGGGCGGTGCTGCGAGGGGCCGGGGTAGCCCTGGCATTGCCTTTGTTGGACTCGATGGTCCCTGCTCAGACGCCGCTGGCGCAGACCGCGGCCGTCCCCAAGACCCGTTTTACCGGTATCTTCGTTCCGCACGGCATGGCGCCGGGATATTGGATTCCCGAGAAGCCGGTGCTTGAAGCGGGCAAATTTCCCTTCATCATGAAGCCGCTCGAGCCGTTCCGCGAGCAAACCGTGATTATGAGCGGGCTCTGGTCGAAATCGGCTGAGCCGCCTCCTGGAGTAACGGGGGCTGACCACTGGGTAGCGGCTGCGTATTTGTGCGGGAACAAGCCGAAGAAAACCACCGGCGCAGATATACAAGACGGTACCACCATCGATCAGCTCATCGCGCAGAAGATCGGCCAGGAAACGCTGGTACCCTCGCTACAACTCGCCATTGAGGACCCGGGCGCAAATTCGAGCAACTGCGGCGAAGGCTACAGCTGCGCCTACACCAACTCCATTTCATGGAGCTCGCCAACGCAGCCGCTCCCCATGGAACTGAACCCGCAAACGGTTTTCGAGAAGCTTTTCGGCGATCCGCAGGCGCGGACTCCGCAAGAGCGCGCCGAGCGCCGGGAGCAGGACCGCAGCATTCTGGATTCGGTGACGCAGAGCCTGGCGCGGTTCAAGAAGGATCTGAGCGCCAGCGACCGCGCCAAGCTGGATGAGTATACCGACGACATCCGTGAACTGGAGCGGCGGCTGGACATTGCCAAGAAGGCTACGGGCACGGTGTCGAACGAGGGAATCGTGGTTCCCACCGGCATCCCCGAAGCATTCGACGAGCACGTGAAGCTGCACTTCGATTTGCAGACGCTGGCTTTCAAAGCGGACATCACGCGTGTGTCCACGGTCCTTTTCGCCCGTGATTTAACGGGCCGCGCCTATCCAGCGAGCGATGTACCGAGCCTAAGCTTTCACGGCGGTTCGCACCACGCGGAAAACCCGGACCGGATCGCCGAGTATTCCAAGCTGAACCAGTATCACGTGAAGTGCCTGGCGTACTACATCGACAAGCTGAAGAACACTCCGGATGGCGACGGGACGCTGCTGGATCACTCGCTGGTGCTGTACGGCACCAACATGGGCGACTCCAACCAGCACCTGCACTACGATGTACCGCACATTCTGCTGGGCGGAGCATCGGGGCAGCTCAAGGGCGGGCGTCACCTGGCGTTTCCGACTAAGACGATTACGTCGAGCAACCTCTTGCTGAGCATTCTGGATTTCTACGGGGTGCACCAGGATAGCATCGGTGACAGCAGCGGCCGGCTGCCCGGTTTAGTGTAGGGGCCATTCGCGAGAGGGCGAGCGGAGATGCGCGTAAAGTATGTCATCGCAGGTTGCGCCGCGGCGCTGGGGTTGCTGACGGCTCTGGGAGCTGCGAACAGCCCGGTAGCGGACGCGGTGATGAACGGCGATAGCGGTACCGTCGCGTCACTGCTGCGGCAGAAGGCTGACGTGAATGCGGCGCAGGCGGATGGCGCCACCGCGATCCAATGGGCCGTCTACCGGAACGACGCCGATACGGTGGACCTGCTGATCGGCGCCAGGGCCAACGTGAAAGCCGCGAACCAGGATGGCGTCACACCGCTGCGGCTGGCGGCGATCAACGGCAACGCCGCGATCATCGAGAAACTGTTGAAGGCGGGCGCGGATGCCAACGAGCATGATCCACAGGGCGAGACGCCGCTGATGTTTGCCGCTCGCACCGGAAACCTGCCGGCGATCCAGGCGCTGCTCGATCACAAGGCCGATGTGAACGCGAGGGAAGAACTGCGCGGGACTACGGCTTTGATGTGGGCTGTGGAGCAGGTGCATCCTGCCGCGGTCAAGCTTTTGATCGACCACGGTGCCAGCGTGAGCGCCGAGACCAATCCCGATAGCCGCAACTCGCGGTTGAACATCGCGCCCAGCGTGCAGCAGCGGCGGAATTCGGCGCAAGCCGCGGGCGGATTGCGCGGCGGCCGGGGAGGCGCAGGCCGCGGAGGTGCGGGTGCACCGGGAGCGCGGCCGGCGATTCCCCCGGAAGTTGCCGAGGTGGCGAAGGCCAATGGTATCGACGTGGCGTCCTTAACTCAATCGGACATTGCGGAATTCGCTTCGTTTTTTGGGCGCGGCCCACAGGTCAAGGATGGCGGCGGGCTCACAGCGCTGGTGTTCGCGGCGCGCGAAGACTGCTTGGAATGCGCGCGGATGTTGGTGGAAGCCGGAGCCGATGTCAACCAGCAGACCAAGTATGGGTGGTCGCCGCTACTCACGGCCACGCAGAACAAGCACTACAAGCTGGCCGCCTATCTGCTCGATCACGGCGCTAACGCGAATCTGGCCAACAAGGGCGGCTGGACTCCGTTGTATCTCGCGACCGATAACCGCAATATTGAGAGCGGCGATTATCCGGTGCGCAAGCCGGACATGGATCACCTGGATTTCATCAAACTGCTGATCGCGAGGGGCGCGAATGTGAATGCACGCATCTGCGGCGAGAAATCGACGGAGAAGCAATGCCAGGGCGATACCACCGAAACGCGCACGAACTTCACCATGCAGTGGCTCTACGAAGATGGCGCGACGCCGTTTCTGCGCGCCGCTCAATCGGGCGATATCGAGCTGATGAAACTGCTGCTTGATCATGGCGCCGATCCGAAGATCATGACCGCGCACAACGATTCGGCGTTGGCCGTGGCGGCGGGAATCGGTTGGGTGGAAGGCATCACGTTTGAATGGTCGCGGCAACAGAGCGTGGAAGCGGTCAAGATGTGCCTGGACCTCGGCATCGATCCGAATATCGCTGACGACCAGGGGCGCACGGCATTGCACGGAGCGGCGCACAAGGGCCGGACAGAGGTGATTCAAATCCTGGTGGACCACGGGGCCAACCTGGAAGCGCATGATCTGGGAAGCCGCGACACGGTCAACGGCGCGATGAAAGGGATGACCTGGATCCCGCTCGATTGGGCGCGCGGGCTGGTACGCGTGGGTGTCCAATCGGCGATCTCGCATCCTGAGGCGGAAAAGCTTTTGGTGAAGCTGATGACCGACAGGGGAATGAAAGTGCCGCCGCCTCCGACGTCGTCGATTTGCTTGACCAAGGGCATCAACGGCTGCCAGTAGCAGGGCGTGTGAGACGGTATCTTTCTTGGATCGCGGCGCTCGCGGCGCTGGCGGCGTGCGGGTTCGTTCCGACGGTTTGCGCGCAGGGTCAATCGGTGCTTACGGGCGGCGGGGTGGATTTGAAGTCGCCACCGCCGGCCGGAACCACGCCCCGAACCAAGGATGGCAAGCCGGATTTCTCGGGTGTCTGGAATCCCGATCGCCATTTTATCTACGACATCACGAGCGCTTTGAAGCCGGGTGAGGTATTGGCGCTCCAGCCTTGGGCGGCGGAGCTGACGAAGAAGCGGTTGTCCAAGGAGGACCCGGAGGCGAACTGCTTGCCGACGGGCGTACCGCGTTTGCCACCGTATCCCCTCAAAATCGTGCAGACCCCGAGCCTATTGGTGATCCTCTTCGAGGGGAATATTCATAGTTACCGGCAGGTATTCCTGGATGGGCGAAGCCATCCGAAGGATCTCGATCCCACCTGGTATGGAGATTCGATCGGGAAGTGGGATGGGGACACGTTAGTCATCGATACAGTTGGATTCAATGATAAGTTCTGGTTCGATTTCGCCGGCCATCCGCATACGGACAATCTGCACATTACGGAAAGATACCGGCGGCCCGACTTAGGGCACCTGGAGGAGGAAGTTACCATCGACGACCCGGGGGCTTATACGAAGCCATTTACGATGTACGGGCATTTTCCGCTGGATACCAACGCGGAGATCATGGAGTACATCTGTAACGAGAACAACCAGGATGTGCAGCACATCGTGGGGAAGGATTCGCGGAAGTAGAAGCGAGTGACAGGCGACAAAAGGCGATCGCCTGTCCTACTTCATTTCTTCGTAGAATGGGTCGACGTTGGGAACGCGCGGTTTCCAGCCTAAGTCATCCGTTTTGATCTGCGCCATGAGCTGATCTTTGGGAACGCCTTGTTTAATGGCTTCCTTGGCGCGCATCACGAATGTGTCGATCTTGGTCTTGTACTCCTGGACATAGGCCTTCGTCAGCGGATTGCCATTGCCGGCGATGGCGGTATCGAAATCCAACTTGAGGATACCGTCGAGCACGTGCGGCCAGTCGGCGAAACTTCCACCGCCGGCATAGTCTGCCAGGGGGCCGGTGGTGCCGGTAGTCACCACATCGCTCACGGCGACTACCTTGAGGTCGGGGAAGTAGACAACCGTATCACCGCTGGTATGTGCCCGGCCAAAGTGGTAGAGCTTTACTTCGACACCGCCGAGGCGAAGCGTGTGCTCTTTGTCGTATGTGATGCCGGCGTCGGCGGGTTTGGGAGTTTGCTGATAGGAAGCCAGGTTCTTGTTGAGATTCTCCTGCGCTACCACCTGGACACCGGCGGCCAGGAACTTATTGTTATTGCCCGAATGATCGGCATGGTGGTGAGTTACGATGAGATACTTGATCGGCTGACTGGAGATCATCTTGACCTGGTCCATCAGCGCGTTGTAGTTATCGTCGCCGGGGAGCTTGCCGTCGACAACGATCAAGCCTTCATTCGTGACGCGGACCTCGGTGTTTGCTCCCGCGCCGGTGATCATGAAGAGCCCAGGTTTGACCTGTTGGGTAGCCAGCATGGGAGGGCCACCCTTCTTAGCCGGTGGTTGCGCGATCACGAGCGGTACGGCGACGAAAGCTGCCACCAACCATAGTTTATACGTCATGGTTGCTCCTCTCTTCAGTGGGGCAGACGATCGATTTTTGTCGTCTGCCGCGTTCAACCAGCGGAAAAGACAGACCGCAAAAAACGACGGTCTGTCCTACTATCTTCCCGGGGTGCCCACCCAGCCACGCGTGGCGAAATCCGTAAGTGTCAATAGCAGCAGAATGGCGAGCCACATGAGACCGCCCAGGATTACGAGCCTGGTAAGCTTTGTGCTGTAGCGCACGTGCATGAAGAATAGGGCTACCAGGAGCATCTTGCCGACAGCGATCGCCAGCGCAACTACCACGCTGAAGTCGCCGAGGTCTACGAACGCCACCATAGTAGTGACTACCGTCGCGATGAGTAACAGAACCAGGATCGCGACGTAGGTCCCTACGGAGTCGATGTGTTCATGAACGGGGGACTTATGGGAGTGTGGAGTCATGGCTATTTCGGTAAGTGGCGATCGATCAAATACAACAGCGGGAACAGGAAAATCCAAACGATATCGACGAAGTGCCAATACAGGCCCGCAATATCAATGGGCGTGTAATAGTCCGACGAATAAACGCCTTTCCTGGTCTGCCAAATAATGAACGAGAGGATGCCGACACCTACAACCATGTGCAGCGCGTGCAGTCCAGTCATGGCAAAGTAGAGCGAGAAGAAGAGCTTCGCGGGACCCTGGAGGGGTGTGCCTTCCAGATGGAAGGCGATCTGACCGGGCATGTGGTGCTCTTCGTATTTCTCGGTCCATTCATAGGCCTTGACTCCGAGGAACACGCAGCCAAAAATCAGCGTAATGATCAGGAAAAAGATGATCATCTTACGCTGGCCTAATTGGCCGGCACGCACTGCCATCACCATGGTGAAGCTGCTCAGCAGCAGAACGCTGGTGTTGATGGCGCCAATGACAACGTTCAGACTGGAACTGGCGACACCGAAAACGGTGGGATAGGCCGAGCGGTAAATCGTGTAGGCCGCGAACATGCCACCGAAGAACATAATTTCGGTGATGAGGAAGATCCACATGCCCAGCGTGGATGCATCCTTCTGCTGCGCTTCGGTGTCGAACTGCTCGCGCAGGGCGAGCGTTTCCATTTGAGCGTGACTATCTTCCAACTTCCATTACCTCCCGGGGTACTGTGGTGTAGTCATAAGCGTCATGCGTGACCACCGGAATCTGCTCAAAATTGTGAGTGGGCGGCGGCGAGGGAGTCTGCCATTCGAGGCCGGTAGCTCCCCAGGGATTAGCGGTAGCTTTCTCGCCGTAGCGCAGCGACCACAGCAGGTAGATCGCGGGCAGGAGATACCCAATCGCCAGAACCGAAGCACCGGCCGTAGAAGCTACGTGTAAGACCTGGTACTCATCCGGATACGCATGGTAGCGCCGGGGCATTCCGACGTAGCCGAGGATGAATTGCGGGAAGAAGGTAAAGTTGAAACCGACGAAGATAATCAGCGCCGATAGCTTAGCCCAACCCTCCGGATACATGCGGCCCGTCATCTTCGGCCACCAGTAGTGCAAGCCGCCCATATACGCCATGATCGTGCCGCCGACCATGACATAGTGGAAATGCGCGATGACGAAGTAAGTGTCGGTAACGTGCACATCCAAGCCCAACGAGGCCACGAAGAGCCCGGTCAAACCGCCGATAGTGAACAGGCCGATAAAGCCGAATGCGTACAACATGGGCGTAGCGAAGGAGATCGATCCCTTATACAAAGTGGCCGTCCAGTTGAAGACTTTGATGGCCGAAGGGATGGCGACAAAGTAACTCAGGAAGGAAAACACCAGGCCCGCATACAGAGACTGGCCGCTGACAAACAAGTGGTGGCCCCAGACGAGAAAGCCGATGACCGCGATTCCCATACTGGAGAAGGCCACGAAGCCGTAGCCGAATACCGGTTTGCGCGAGAACGTGGAGATCAACTCGCTGATAACACCCATCGCCGGCAGCACCATGATATAGACGGCCGGGTGCGAGTAGAACCAGAACAAGTGTTGAAAGAGGATCGGATCGCCGCCCAGTTGCGGATCGAAGATGCCGATGTGGAACACGCGCTCGCAGAAGACCAGCACCAGGGTTACGGCGATAACGGGAGTGCCCAGAACCTGGATGACGCCGGTGGCATAGTTGGCCCACACGAACAGAGGCATGCGGAACCAGGTCATGCCCGGAGCGCGCATGCGGTGGACGGTAACGATGAAGTTGAGGCCGGTAAGAATCGAAGAGAATCCCGCAACGAAGATACCGAGCGCCGTCGCAATGACATAAGTGTTGGAGTAAGTCGTGCTATAGGGCGTGTAAAACGTCCACCCGGTATCCACGCCACCGGCAATCATGGCATAGAGCGCGAGCGCGAAACCGATGATGAGCAGGTACCAGCTCAGTAAGTTGACACGGGGAAACGCCAGATCGCGCGCGCCGATCATGATCGGCAGGAAGAAGTTGCCCATGGTTGCCGGAACGGACGGAATCAGGAAGAAGAACACCATGACTACACCGTGCATGGTGAACAGCTTGTTGTAGGTTTCCGAACTTACCAGGTCGCCGGGGGGAGTCAGCAGTTCGGCGCGGATCAGACTGGCGAACGTGCCTCCGATGGCGAAGAAAATCGAGATGCTGATGAAGTACAAAACGGCGATGCGTTTGTGGTCCTTGGTGAGGAGCCACGACTTCAGTCCATAGCCGTTATTCAGGTAATTGACCTGTTCCTCTGCTGCTACCGCAGTTTCCATAAGTTATCGACCCGATGCTGTAGAACCGTCGGCGGACGGCAGTCCTGCGCGGTTCACGGTTGTATTTTGCCCTGCCGGCTTGGGCGGCGTCAGGGACTTGACATATTCAATCAACTGCACGACCTGCTCTTCGGTGACCAGGCCCTGGAATACCGGCATATCCGCCATGTATCCTTCCACGACCTTGGCGGCCGGATTGAGAATCGATTCGCGAACATAAGCGTCGTCGGCCTTGACGATGCCGCCGCCCGCCAGCTTCACGGTAGACCCGTATACTCCGACCAGCGACGGACCCCGGCCGGAACCGTCCGACTTATGGCAATTGACGCAGGCCAAGTCCTCAAACAATTTGGCTCCAGCTTCGACCATGGACCCTGTGGGGCCGCCGGCCAGCCACTGTTCGTAGTCTCTCGGCTCCATGGCGTAGACCCAACCGATCATGCCGGAGTGTTTGGTTCCGCAATACTCCGCGCAAAACAGATGATACTTGCCGGGCTTGGTGGCGGTGAACCAGCTGGTCTCGTAGCGCCCCGGAACCACATCCTGCTTGGTGCGAAAATCCGGGATGAAGAAACTGTGTATGACGTCTTCGGAAGTCATCGTCAGCTTCACCGGCCGGTTGATGGGAATATGCAGCTCGTTGATTTCGCGTTGTCCTTCGGCGTGCTGGATCTTCCACATCCACTGCTTGCCCACCACATAGATCTGCATGGAGTCATCGGGCGGACGACGCTCACGAAAGAAAATGCTGGCTCCCCAACCGAACATAATCATGGTGAGCCCGAAGGGAATTACGGACCAGATGATTTCGAGCGCGAACCCCGTGTGCACGGACTGCGGCACTTCCGTATCCGACCGGCGCCGGTACCGTATGGCGAAATAGACAATCGCTCCGAAAATCAGAAGGGTGAAAAAGATCGATACTGCCATCAAATAATACAGCAGGTGGTCGACCTCCACCGAAATCGTGGATGCTTGCTCCGGAAATAGAGGTAATCGGCTTCCCATCGTGAACTTATCCAACGTGCCTTAACGCTTGCCGCCCCGCGCGTATCTCGCGCCGCCATGCAAAGAACAAAAACAAGCCGCCAATCAGGGCGAATCCGCCGCCCAGCCAGCGCAGAGAATTGATGGCGATCATCCCGTATTTGCCGGTAGCCGGATCGTAGTGGAAGCAGAACAACAGCGCCTCATCCACCGGATTGCCGATCTTATTGGCGGAGGCTTCCACCAGACCCAGCCGGACATCGCGCGGCGCAAATTCCACGCCGTAGAAATAGCGGGAGAGCCGGCCTTCCGGCGTCAGGATCATGATGCCGCTGGCGTGCGCAAACTGGTCGCTGGCCGCATCGTACTTATAGCGGAAGCCCACAGCGTCGGTCAGAGCCTTGATATTGGGCGGATCGCCGGTGAGGAAGTGCCAGCCGTTCGCCGTGCTGGGCCGTCCGTAGCGCTTCAGGTACGATTGCTTTTTCGAGGCAGCTAACTCGGGGGTGTCCTTGGGGTCGAAGCTGACGCTGACGACTTCAAATTCCTGCCCGGGATCGAACGAGACGGCTTTCAGAGAACTGGCTACGCCGTTGAGGATCTGGGTGCACAACATGGGGCAGCGGTAATAGACCAGCGCGAGCAAAACGGGTTTGCCATGAAAAAACGAGGCGAGCGGAACCACGCGTCCGGCTTCGTCCTTGAATTCGAGATTGAGCGGGACCTGCTGATCCAGTCTTTGGGTGATTCCCACTCCCTGCAGCGCCGCCGGGAGCGTGACCTTGCCTTGAAGAGTGGGGTCATTCATGCTCAACGAGGGCTGCATCGGCGCAGGTTCACCGGGCTGGGCAAACGCCGCCGCTGCCAAAACCGCGAAACTGATGACTGCTTTCCTGAACATTACTTGCCCTGATTTCCTTCCAACTGGCCGGCCAGCGGACCGCCAGGCTGTTGCATCTTAGGACCGAGCGAACTTTCGGTGGGAACGGTGACCCCCGCGCCCTGCTCCGAAGCGGAACGGGCCCGAAGACCTTTCTGCGCCAGTTGATCGATGGCCTTATCAATCGGAATCCGTACGTGCGTGTGCTGCGGATCGGCCCAGCTATATGCGCCCAAGACCTGGTCTTCCGAAGCCCGGTACTCCTTCAGGTTTTCAGGCTCGTTTTCGATGAGACGCGGTTCAGGCGGCAGCGTTTGTTGCGGTACTTCCACACCGGGCGGACGGGGCGTCTGGCTTGCGCGGTCCTGCTGTTCGAGATAGCGAAACACGCCGAGCACCAGGAACAAGGACAGGATGGTGGTGACGGCGAGGCCGATACCGACCTTGCCAATCGCCCAGATGTTGACGTCTTGGGCCTCGTGACGTTGCGCCGGGTCGGACATATCCGGCAGGCCGGATTGCAGGTTCTTGTTATCGGCCATGTTCCAAAGCCTCCACCAAGTCTTCGGCGTTGATCGGCATCAACGGGCGCTTTTCCAGAAGCATCAGGAACAAACCGAGCCAGACGCCGCCCAGGCCCAGGAAGGCTGCGAAATCGACCCAACTCAGCGCCAGCGCACTTTTGGAAGCGTCGGGCACGACCAGCCAATAGATATCCACCACGCGCATGCAGAGGATGAAGATGGTGATGGTTGAAAGCAGTTTGAAATTGCGTTTCAGGTCGCGGGAGAGCAGCAGCGCAAACGGCAAGGCGAAGTGACCAAACACGAGAACCAGCGCGACATATTGCCAACCGCCGCGGAGCCGCTCCAGATACCACGGGATTTCCTCGGGCAAGTTGCCGGCCCAAATGATCAGCCACTGCGAGAACGCGAAATATGCCCACACCATGACGTTCGCCAGAAGGAGTTTTCCGACATCGTGGATCTGCCGGGGAGTCAGAACCTCCGACAGGGGCCGCGTGTTCGAAAGCCACACCAGCACCGTAATGAGAAACGCCATGGCGGAGAGGCCCTGGCCGGCGATGAACAGCAGGCCGAACATGGTGGAAAACCAATGCGCGTCCAGAGACATCACCCAGGAGATGGAGAGGAAGGTGACGGCGAATCCCCAAAAGATCAGGCCTGGAGCGCTGATCCACGCCATTTTCGCGTGAGCGCGCGGCGCACCTTCGTCTTCCTTGGTGGACCAACGGTTGAGGTACCAGCTGAGAAAGCTCCAGCCTCCGAGGATCACGGCGGCGAGCACCAGGAAAAACGGAGTGTTCAGAAACGCCTGCTTGTGTTTCAGGATCGCGTCGGCCGCCACTACGTCCGGATGGGACCAGGGGTAGAGGCTGGAGATACCGAATGCGATGGGCACGAAGAGCACCAGCAAGAGCGGAAGCGTGCGAGCGGCCGCTTCTGCAGGCCTGCGAATCACTACGCCCCACGCACCGCCGGTGAGATACTGGCACATCAGCCAGGCCAGGCAACCGGCCGAAATCCCGACGTAGAAAATGTACGCCCACAGATACGAACGGTAGAACTGCGCCGGCGAAGTGGCCCAAGCGGCAGCCAAACCAATCACGCCGATCACGCCCACGAGCCACGCCGCCGAGCGAAACTTTCGGAGACCGCTCTGCAGCTCAGGCGAAACCGCGAAGTTGAATGCCGCGGCCGTCATTGGCGCCCTCCCTGGGGTTCCTGAACGATTCGCAAGGCATTGCCCGAAAGCTGCCCGCGTGCGTCGGCGGGCACATCGTTGAGACTGGCGTTCTCACTCATTTGCAGCGCGCGCACGTAGGAGACGATCGCCCAGCGGTCCGCCGGCTGAACTTGCAATGCATAACTGGGCATTGCGCCGAATCCATTGGTCATGACGTCGAAGATGTATCCGTTGGGAACCTGCCGCAACCGATCGATGTGGTACGAGGGTGGATGGCGGAAGCCGCGGCGGACCACCATGCCATCTCCGTTGCCGGTGTAGTCGTGGCAGGGGGTGCAATAGATATTGAAGCGCTGCTGGCCGCGTAGGATCACTTCTTTCGTAACCGGGAACGGGAAAGTGTCGGCAAATTTTCCATCGGGGCCCTTACCGGTGTAGAACACGGTGTCCTCATTGAGGTGGCCGCGGGCCACAGTGCCTTCGATCAGCGGCCGCTCGGAGCGCCCATCACCGAAGAACGTGCTGGGTCTCAAGGGAATATATTTGGGCTGGTCTTGCATGTCCTGCCGGCAGGCGGCCGTTCCGGCCAACACCAACAGAACCGAACCCACTCTCCAATCAATGCGCAACTTCAGACACCTCTTTAGGCTCCAGCGTCTCCAGAAAGCTGGCAGTCTTCTCCAAATCGAACAGCGGGTCGGTGGACTCGATACACAGGAAGAACCGGTCGCGCGAGGCCGCCGAAAAGCGTGGAACATTAAAGGTCGGATGATACGGCATGGGCAGGCCGCACAAAGCCAGCATCCCCAACACGGCCGAAAGACAGCCGAACAGAATCGTCAGCTCGAAAGTAATGATGATGTACGAGGGCCAGCTGTGGAGCGGCCGCCCGCCGATATTGATCGGGAAGTAGATCACGGTTACGAAATACTGCAGCAGGTAACCGGTGAGGCCGCCCAGGATGCCGCCGCAAAGGACGATGAGCGGCAGCTTGTTCTTGTGCAAATGCAAGACCTCGTGCAGTTCTTCGATAGGGAAGGGCGTATAGGCGTCTAACTTCCGAAACCCATGTTCATGCGCGGCGCGCGCGGCGTTCACCAGAGCGGTGGGGTTATCGAATTCCGCCATCACCCCGTAAACCGGCGTACTCACCGCGGTCGAACTCACCGCCGCACCTCCTCGCCAACCTTGGCTTGAGGCAGAAGCGTGCGCACTTCGAAGATCGAGATCATCGGCAGCAGGCGCACAAACAGGAAGAACAGGAACAGGAACAGCCCGATGGTGCCCCAGTAAGTGGCCCAATCCCAGCGTGTGGCGTGGAAGAGGTTCCACGAAGACTGCACATAATCCTGCGCCAGGCTGCTCACGATGATCATGTAGCGCTCGAGCCACATGCCAATCAGCACGATGATCGACGAGATGAACAAGAGCACCGGGGTGGTCCGGAATTTCTTGAACCACAGCACCTGCGGCGACACGATGTTGCAAAATACCAGGAACCAGTAGCTCCCCGAGTAGGGTCCGGTCATGCGGTTCCAGAAGGCCTGCTGTTCGAATGCGCTGCCGCTGTACCAGGCCATGAAGGTTTCCATGATGTAGGCGTAGGCGACGATCAGGCCGGTGGCCAACATCACTTTGGCGGAGTTTTCCAGGTGCTTGTCGGTGATCAAACCCTGTAGCCCATAGGCGGCGCGCAGAGGAATCGCCAGTGCCAACACCATGGCGAAGCCCGAGTAGATCGCGCCGGCGACGAAATATGGCGGGAAGAAGGTGCTGTGCCAGCCCGGGACGATGGCAATGGTGAAGTCGAAGCTCACGACCGTGTGGACCGACAGCACCAGCGGCGTGGACATGCCCGCCAGCAGTAGCGTGGCTGTCTCGTAGACGCTCCAGTGCCGCGCCGAACCGCGCCATCCCATGGCCATCACGCCGTAAATCCGCTTTGCGAACATCGCCTTAGCGCGGTCGCGAAGGGTTCCGAGATCCGGAATCAAGCCGGTGAACCAGAACAGCAGAGACACGGTGGCGTAAGTGGAGACCGCAAACACGTCCCACACCAGCGGGCTGCGAAAATTCGGCTCGATATTCATGCTGTTCGGATACGGAAACAGCCAGTACGCCAACCACGGGCGGCCCATGTGCAGGATCGGAAACAACCCGGCGCAAGCCACGGCAAACAGCGTCATCGCCTCGGCAAACCGGTTGATGGAATTGCGCCAGCTTTGATTCAACAGCAGTAGGATGGCCGAGATCAACGTGCCCGCATGGCCAATACCGATCCACCATACAAAGTTGGTGATGGCGAAGCCCCACATCACGGGCGTGCGGATACCCCAAATGCCAACGCCTTTGCCGAATAGAAGCACCGCTGACATGAGCAGCAGTTGCAACAGGCAAAAACCCACTCCAAAGGCCGCAATCCAGAACAGGGGCTGGCTCTTGGTGAGCACCACGGCGGAGATCTGGTCGGTTACCGTGCCGAATGTGTACCCAGGCGCGATGATTTCGCGGTCCGGTTTTTCGAGTAGTTGTTCGTCTGCCATGGTGGTGTTGCTCTAACCTTCGATCTCCGAGTTCGGATTGCGCAGGCTCGCAAGATACGTCGTGCGCGGGCGAGTGTTCAGGTCGGCCAGCATCCCGTAGTTCAGCTTCTCGGCCTTCATCTTCGCCACGCGACTGTTCGGATCATTGATATCGCCGAATATAATTGCCTCGGTCGGACACGTTGCCTGGCAGGCCGTTTGAATGTCGCCGTCGCGCACTTTGCGCTCGGCGCGTTCGGCGTCGATCTTGGCCGCGTTGATCCGCTGCACGCAGTAAGTGCACTTCTCCATCACACCGCGGCTGCGAACGGTCACATCCGGGTTCCGTAGCAGCTTCAAGCTGGGCGTTTCGAAATCCTGGAACAAGTAGAAATTGAACCGGCGGACCTTATACGGACAGTTGTTGGAGCAGTAGCGAGTGCCCACGCAGCGGTTGTAGACCATGTCGTTCAGGCCTTCGGCGCTGTGCGTAGTGGCCTGCACCGGACAAACCAGCTCGCAGGGAGCGTCTTCGCACTGCATGCACGGGACCGGCTGGTTGTAGAGGCTGGGATTGTCCAGATTGCCACGGTAATACGTGTCCATGCGGATCCAATGCATGGAGCGGCTGCGGCGCACCTGGTCTTTGCCGACTACTGCGATATTGTTCTCCGCCTGGCAAGCGACCACGCATGCGCCGCACCCGGTGCACGCCGTAAGATCGATCGCCATGCCCCAGGCGTATCCGTTGTAAGGGAAATCGGGGTAGAGAGTGAGCTCGCGCGGCGGCGTTTCGGCGCCTTCATGCGGCGCTTCGGGATTCTTCTTGTACTCCTCGATCGTAGCCTCGCGGTAGAGGTGACGCCGCGCATCCAGAACCTGCTGATTCTGCGTCGTCGCGAACAGATAGGTCCCGTCTGCCTTTTTCGCCTGCAACCCGGTGTCGTGCCAGAGAGCCTGCGAGGTCCGCAGCCCATAGGGGTTGAAACCGAAACCAGTGCCGGCGCGGCCGGCCTTGGTGCGGCCGTAGCCCAAATGCAGCGTGATGGCCCCGTTGGCGTGGCCGGGCTGGACAAAAACCGGCGCCTTCAGCGTTCGGCCCTGGTAGGTCAACTCGACCATGGGGACACCATCGGCGGTCCAATACAGGCGATCCCCGGGAGCCACGCCTAGTTGAGCGGCAGTAGCCACACTCATGAACGCGGCGTTATCCCAGGTCAGCTTGGTAATCGGCTTGGGCAATTCCTGGAGCCACCCGTTGTTGGCGAAACGGCCATCATGGATGGTGGGATCGGGACGGAACATCACCTCGAGACCGTTGCTGGGGCGTTGCCGTCCACTCGGAGTGGTAATCGCGCCGCGCAGCGCGGGCGTCTTGGCGGCGAGCGCCGTGTCCGCGACCACGCCATCGTGTACTGCCCGACGCCACCAGGTTTCGAAGTCGGCGCCTTTGTGCTGAGTGGCCCAGTAACCCTTCACTAGATCGTACGAGCTGGTCAAGGGCTTGTCGGTCATCATGTTCAGCACTTCGAGCTGCGAGCGTGAGCCGTAGAGCGGCTGGATCAACGGCTGCTGAATGCTGACCGTACCATCGAATGCGCGCGCGTCACCCCAGGTTTCCAGGTAGTGGGCTTCCGACAGGTGCCATTGGCACATTTCGGAAGTCTCGTCTGCGTACAGGCTCAGATGAGCCCGGACCCGCGCCTTGCGGATGCGGTCCCGCATTCCGATCTCGACCGGCGAATTGAACACCGGGTTTCCACCGAGCACCAGAAGCAGATCGACCGCGCCTGCGTCCAGGTCTTTTACCAGATCCTGGAGCGACGCCAGTTGGTCGGTGGGGTTGACTTCGATCGGGTCGGTGTAGAAAACGGTGTGGCCAACATTCCCCAGGCTGGCATTCATCATGTGCGCCAGCGTGTGCACGATCGGCGCCTGATAGTCGCCCGCAATCACGAGGCTTGCGCCTTTGTGGGCCTGAAGGTCACGCGCGATCGCTGCCGCCCACTTGTAGATCTCCGCGTTCTGCCCGGATTTCGGACCGTTGGCAGCACCTAGCGAAGTAGCCAGCGCCCACGCGAATTCCTCGATGTCGCTCGCGCTGAGCGGCATCCGATGGTCGGCCTTGCTCCCGGTAGGAGTGGGCATCGGCTCGACTACATACAGCCGGTTCATCGCCGTCTCGCTGCCGCGCACCCGCCGGCGGGCTGCGAATTGGCGCGCGTAGCGGAAGCTGGCGGCGCCCGACGCCAGAAAATCCGAATCGAGCGACACAATCACATTGGCATTCGCCAAGTTGTAATAAGTGTTGGTGGGCTGGCCGAACGCCTGCATGGCGCCTGCCCGCGCGTTGTGCGGACCGGCCGGTTCCCACTGGTGCCATTTCGCTGCCGGATAGAGCGCTTGAACCTGCTTGATCTGGTCGGCGATTACCGGTGACGTAATGGTCTCGCTCAGGATGCGAATGCCCGCGCCGCGCTTGGCCGCCTGCGCGGCTAGAATCCCGCGCAGCGCGCCATAGAAATCGCCCCAGTCGCGAACCTCTCCGTTGTAGGTCACCGTTTGCGAACGGTCGGGATCGTACAGCGCCAGCACTGAGGCTTGGGTAAACGCATCTGCAGCGCCCAGAGTAGCCGGATGTTCCGGATTGCCTTCAATCTTGGTGGGCCGCCCTTCGTGGCTCTCCACCAGTACGCCATTGGCCACGCCATGCAATGTGGTGGCGGTGGCGTAAAACAGCGGCCGGCCCGGTATGATTTCCTCGGGCTGCCGGACATACGGCGTGATCTGTTCAGTAGGCTGGCGCGTGCAAGCCGCTAAGCCGCCGAGCGCCAGAGAAGCCGCCATGAGCTTCAGGAAATTCCGCCGGCCCTCGACGCCATCTTCGTCGTCACTCCAGCCGATGGCCTGCTGCGGGAACTCCCGCTCGATCAGATCGTGGAATTCCGGCCGGGAGGCCAAATCCTCCAGATTGCGCCAATAGTCGCGCCCCCGCGCCGCTTGGAGCCGCGCGCGTACGGCGGCGAGATCTAGTTTGTTAGGTGAATCGCTCATCGGTGGCAAGTCGAACAACTGGTCAAAAGCCGCGCGTCCTGAATGTTGTATTCCTTCATCAGGCTGCGCCCAATCTCTTCCTGATCGCCCTCGGGCTGGTATCCCATCGTGGTGACGAACTCGCGCGGCCGGACGTACTGTTCCGGGTGCCGGTGGCAGTTCAGGCACCACTCCATGTGCAGCGCGTTCTCTTCCCACATGAGCGGCATCTTATCGACGCGGCCATGGCAGGATTCGCAACCCACTCCCTTGGCTATATGAATACTGTGGTTGAAGTACACGTAGTCCGGCAGATCGTGCACGCGCGTCCAATGGATGGAAGTATTGGTGCGATAGCTGGCGCGGACTGGCTCCAGCGTGGGGCTGGTTCGCCAGATCTGCGAATGGCAATTCAGGCAGATCTGGGTAGGAGGAATGCCGGCGAAACTGGAATTTTCCACACTAGTGTGGCAATAGCGGCAGTCGAAGCCTTCGCCTCCCACGTGGTGCGCGTGGCTGAACGGTATCGGCTGCTCTTGGGGGACTTTGGCCCGGCTGTTGTAATGCGAGACATCCAGTTCATAACCTGCCCAGCCGAGAAAACCAATGAAAAAGATCACGCCGCCAATCGAGGCGCGCGCGAGTGCATTCGCCCTGCGGTGGAAGATCTGGGACATAGCGCTACGACTGTCCCGCTCTGACTACTATCATTTTGATGGTTCGCATTTCGACGACAGGTAACCGAGACACTCTTCTACGCATCCCAATCTTGCCCTGGGATTGGGTCCCTTCAAACACTGTCAGCCAACTTGGGAATCCCCTATTGTAAACGAAACCTCGCGCAAAATCTCACGCGCGAATTCCCACACCGCTGCAGGTTTCGTTTGCTGTTCCATGGAAAGGAGAACTATTATTCCACAGCCGAAGCGGGAGGCACTACTCTTTTTCCAGCGTGTGGGATCGATTCACGGATGCGTAACGGGAGTGAAATGAAGTCTATGCCGTTCGTGCCGCGCGTGCCTGTTCCGAAGGATCGGAATCTGGAGGTTCCGGGCCGTCCGGGGGAAAATTTTCGAGGCGCGCAGGATATTTACGCGGACGGCCGCGCTTCGCTTTCGGAGTGGCCATGCGCTCCAGGTTGGCAATCACTTCATCGAGCAGGGCGCGTTCGGCTCTGAGCTCTGCAAGTATTTTCGAAACGTCCATGTCTATTGTTTTCTCAATCCTTTAATTTGGCTGTTCCGATTGGTTCCAATGGATGAGTTGCGCCAGCGAGACGATCAGCATGGGCTTGCCGCGAAATCGTCTTCGCAGGATCTTGAGCACCATGCCCCGTTCGTCGGCCCGGCTCACGCGGCCGACTACGATCAACTGAACCCCCGCGGTCCAGCGGACCACCAGTTGCGCCGAACTGCCTACTGCCAGGGTTCGGCCCGATCGCAGCAGGACGCTGTTGCGGCTCCAATCGACGGTGGCACCGGACGAGTGCCACGCCAGCCGCTTCGCCCCGCGGAGCTGGAAGAGATCGAATTCCAGCGTCAGCTCAAATCGCTGGTTGGAACGCCGCTCGCGGGGTACTTCCCCGGTCTTCCGCAGAGGCTGCCTTGGCCGAATCTTGCGCGCGGGCCCGGTATGCACCGGAATCAGATAACTGGGTGTGGCCATAAATCTCCCCTCTCTGGGTAGGAGAGTAAACCTGC
>Ga0335081_10000938_pt1 | contig 46896 bp, 36 predicted proteins | sample Lox_Sample_35_FD_206713 | JGI IMG/M metagenome (GOLD analysis project Ga0335081, IMG submission 206713) | Soil microbial communities from Loxahatchee National Wildlife Refuge, Florida, United States - Lox_Sample_3.5 | ecosystem: Environmental > Terrestrial > Soil > Wetlands | place: USA... | reverse complement strand
GCTATGGGTGAGTCCTGCCGCATGTCCCAGACGTACCTGCTCAACACCCCTGCTTCTGCGCGTCCCGGGACGTTCACCTGGCGGACCTGCTTACCGTCCTTGTCCGTCACCTTCACTTGCACCTGCCCGCCGGCCTTCACGATGTAGTCCAGCATCAGACCGGTGGGTGCGTTCGGCGCGAAGAAGTTGCTGGTGCCTTGGAACCCGCGGTAGTTGGCCATTTTCCATTCAACGCCCGGCCGCCCGCTGAATAGCTTCACGTCGCTGCTCAGCACCTGGTCGTTCATCTGCTCGAGCGCCGAGATATTATCCATGATCCAGATCGAACGCCCGTGCGTAGCCAAAATCAAATCGTGATCGCGCGGGTGAATCTGAATATCAAACACCGGCACCGTCGGCAGGCCGTTTTTCATGCGATGCCAGTCGGCTCCGCGGTCGAAGGTCACGAAAATGCCGAACTCAGTACCGGCGAACAACAGGTTCGGATTCACCGGATCTTCGCGGATCACGTGAACCGTGCCGGCTTCCGGTGGAATGCCGTTGGTAATTCTGGTGAAGGAATCCCCGTAGTTTTTGGTCACATAAATGTAAATAGCGTAGTCCGCGCTGCGGTGGTTGTCGAACGTTACGTACGCCGAACCCGCATCGGTGTGCGACGGCTCGATGCGGCTGATGTAGCTCATCTTCGGCAGCCCTTGTAGGTGCGAAACCACGTTGCTCCAGGTCTTGCCGTCGTCGCGCGATACCTGCACGTTGCCGTCGTCGGTTCCCACCCACAGCACACCGGCCTTCACGGGAGACTCCGCGATCGCCGTGATGCACGGCCATTCCGCCACGCCGTCGTCGCGCGAGAGCACGCCGCTAGACCGGTCGATCACCTTGCCAAGGATGGTCATCTTGTCGCGGTCCTGGTTGTTGGTCATGTCCTCACCCAAGCGAATCCAGGTGTCGCCGCGGTCGGTCGATTTGAACAGGTGGTTGCCGCCGTAGTAGAGGGTCTTCGGATCGTGGGCCGAAATCAACAGCGGCGAATTCCACTGGAAACGGTAGCGCGGCGCCTGGTCGTTGTCTTCCTGCGGCCGGATGGACTTCGCCTGGCCGGTCCTCAGATCGCGGCGCGCCAGATTTCCGTCCTGCGATTCCGAATAAATAATGTTGGGGTCGCTGGGGTCGATGCGGTTGTAAAAACCGTCGCCGCCCTGAACCGTAATCCAGTCGCTGTTGCCGATCCCGGTTGTTTGCGTCGACGAACTGGGGCCGCACCAGGAGTAGTTGTCCTGCAGACCCCCGCAGACGTGATACGGCCTCTGGAAATCGTAAGCTACCTCGTAGAATTGGCCCAGCGCAATGTTGTTGATGTGCTGCCAGTTGCGGCCGCTGTCCCAGGTCACCCAAACGCCGCCGTCGTTGCCGCTCAGCACGTGGTCGGAGTTGTTGGGGTCGATCCAGATGCCGTGGTTGTCGCTGTGCACGTCGCGGAAGCGCGATTGGTCGAAGGTGCGCCCGCCATCCTCGGACATATATATGTTGACCCCGCCCATCCACAGCTTCTGATCGTTGTTGGGATCGACGCGGATCTGGCTGAAGTAGGATGGCCGGGGGTTGGTGCTGCTCATCAGGGCCCAAGTCACGCCCTTGTTCTCCGAGCGGTACACGCCGCCCAACCCGGCGTGCTCGATCAGCGCGTAGACGATGTTGGGGTTCTTGCGGTAGATGTCGATGGCGCAGCGACCCGTATCGCCGGAAGTGGGCAGGCCGCGGCCCAACTGGTTGCCGCCGAGCTTGGTCCAGTGCAGACCGCCGTCGGTCGAGCGGTACAATCCGCCGTCAGGACCGCCGCCGTTATAGCCGAACACCGTGCGCCGGCGCTCGTACGCCGCGGCATAGAGAATGTTGGGGCTTTGCGGATCGATGGCGATGTCGGAGACGCCCGTGTCTTCGTTGATGATGAGAGTCTGCTTCCAGTTGGCGCCGCCGTCCTTGCTCATGTAGACGCCGCGTTCCTTGTTGGGTCCCCACAAATCGCCCATGGCGGCCACGTACACGGTGTCCGGTTCGGTGGGATGAACCACGATTCGCCCGATATGGCGGGTTTCTTTGAGCCCCAGATGCGTCCAGGTGGCGCCGGCGTCCATGGACTTGTAGACGCCGTCGCCCCACGAGGAGCTTTGCCGGTTGTTCGGCTCGCCCGTGCCCACGTACAGAATCGACGGGTTCGAGGGGGCCAGCGCGATGTCGCCGATCGAGGGATTCGGCTGATCTTCGAAGATGGCCTGCCAGGTCGTGCCACCGTTGACCGTTTTGAACAGCCCGCCGGCGGCGGCGCCGACGTAGATGATCCGGGGATCAGACTCCACCACCGCGAAGTCGTCGAGACGTCCGCCCATCGTGGCGGGGCCGATGCTGCGGAACCGCAGATTTTTCAGAACGGTTTCGTAGTTGGGCTGCGCGAAGGCAGCGGAGGCGAATAGGGCAACGAACACGAAAGCAGCGACACGCTTGGCCGGACGCATGGGACCTCCTGAAACGGATAGCCATTGTACAACAAAGGTTCACTGTGAGACGCGCGAATAGGTCACGAAGTGCGGGCACGCGCAAGTGACGAACCAAGCGTCCCGAAGAGTCAGGACGGACCCAGAGGGCACCCCAGACACAAGTGTCTGCGCCACGGGTTCGAGTCTCTATCGAAACCTGGCGCGGATGCGCGAAACTTCCTGCCGCACGCTCTGCGAATAAGGCAGCATCAGGAGGTTCGCGGCAAACCACATCGTGGTGACAGAAAGCAGGATGCGCGTGAGCCGCGTCTTTCCGTACCACAGGCGCAACGCTATCGCTATGATTATGGGCGCCACGGCCGAGCCTACCCGCACGAACGGGCTAAGCTTTTCCAGCACGCTCCCGACCGGCATCAATGGAGTGTAGTGCGCTGCGGGCCGGTCCGATCAAGATAACATTCGTTATGCCCGCCTTGCTTACCTTCGTCCGCGAATCGATGCGGGATAATGGACCAGAAGGCCGCCGTGGACTTCGTGGAGGAACTCAAATCCCGCGTTGACATTGTCTCCGTCATCGGCGAGAAGGTGCGCCTTCGCAAGTCCGGCCCCAACCGCTATCAAGGGCTGTGTCCTTTTCACACGGAAAAGACGCCGTCGTTCTCGGTCCATGCCGCCAAGCAGTTCTATTATTGCTTCGGCTGCCAGGCCAAGGGTGACGTCATCAAATTCGTGATGGAGATCGAGGGCATCAGTTTCTACGAAGCCCTCAAAGGTCTCGCCGAACGGCACGGCATTCCGATGCCCAAGCGCTCGCAGTATGCCGACGAGGATTCGCGGCTGCGCGAAGCACTGTTCCAGATGCACGAACTGGCCCAAGAGAACTTCCGAGCGAATCTCTCCGGCCCGCCAGGCGAAGCCGCCCGCGAGTATCTCGCGCGCCGTGGCATGAAGGCTGAGACGGCGGACCAGTTCGGCCTCGGTTATTCCGAGCGGTCGGGACGCGCGCTGCTGCGGCTGTTCGAGCAACGCAACTTCACGGCGGCACAGATCGAACAGTCGGGACTGGCGCGCAAGCGCGACGACGGAACGTTTTACGACTATTTCCGTAATCGGCTCATGTTCCCGATTCACAACGAATCCGGAAAGATCATCGGATTCGGCGGGCGGGCTCTGGCGGAGGACGATAATCCCAAGTATCTGAACTCGCCGGAGACGCCAATCTACAAGAAGAGCCGAGTGCTTTATAACTTGCACCGAGCCAAGGAAGCCATTCGTAAAGAGGAGCGCTCCGTCCTGGTGGAGGGCTACATGGACGCCATCGGGGTGACCGCGGCGGGCTTCCGTAGTGTGGTGGCGAGTTGCGGCACGGCGCTCACAGCCGAACAGGTGCGCGCGCTGAAACGCCATTCGGAGCGGATCATCGTCAACTTCGATCCCGACGCCGCCGGCGCCAACGCGGCGGAACGCTCAATCAATCTGCTGCTCGAAGAGGGTATGCAGGTGCGGATCGTGGAACTGGATGGCGGCCTGGATCCCGATGAGTACTGCAAGGAGCGGGGCGCTGCAGCGTACCAGCAGCGGCTAGAGGCCGCCAAAGGCTACTTTCACTGGCTGGCCGACCGCGCCCGGGCGAAATACGATACGCGCTCTACGGAAGGCAGGGTCGCCGTCCTGCAATTTCTGGTGCCGGCGGTGCAGCGGATCCCAGACCGGTTGGAGCGAATGCAGATTGCCATCGAAGTGGCGGGCTACGTGGGGGTCGACCAAGCCAACCAGGGCGCGGTGCTCGATGCTTTCAAGAAATCGGTGGCGGATCGCAGGGAGCAGACCATGGTCCGGCCGGTTGAAGCGGTCCGCGCGGATGAAAAGGGCCTGCTCAACGTGGTGCTCTCGGGCGCTGAGGGCCTCGATCGCCTGCTGCACGAACTCCAGAGCATCGAGGTTATCGACCGTCTCGCAACGCGCCGCATTTATCAGGCCGTGGTGGCCGCGCAGACGAGTGGCGTTCCCATCACTTTCGACGCCGTGAACAGCCGTTTGGAGCCAGAAGATCAGAGCCTGCTGGCCGAGGTGGTGCTCTCCGGCGACGCTGACCAGAAGGAATTCACCGTGGAGTATGGCGAGCAGTGCCTGGAGAGCTTGCGGCGTTCCGACGACCGGCTACGACGCCAGAATCTGAAGGTGAAAGTGAAGGAGGCCGAGCGCGCGGGCAACCTGGCGGAGGCGCTGCGGCTGGCGCAGGAATTGCAGCAGTTGGAACGGCCCAGTGGGGCGGCCGGATGAAAGTCCGCAGGCGAAATACGCGGCGTGCCGTGGTGTACAATGGCAGGGATTCGTCTCTGCGGGGGATACGGGGCTTCAGTGGCGCTTGAAGACAAATTCGACGGGCTCCAGAGGCTCGTACAGATGGGCAAGGAAAAAGGCTATGTCTTGTACGACGAGGTGAGCGAAGTTCTGCCCGGCGACATGGCAGGCGGCGCCGATCTCGAAGATGTTCTGGCCGGCCTCGACACCGCGGGCATCGAAATCCTGGAAGAGCCCAAGGACTTCGAGAAGAAGCTCGAAGAGGGCGAGGACCTGCTCGATCTCGAGCTGCCCGCCGGCATTGGCGAAAAGGTCAACGATCCTGTCCGGATGTACCTCCGGGAAATGGGCACGGTCCCCCTGCTGACGCGCGAAGGCGAAGTGGAGATCGCGCGGCGCATCGAGCGCGGCCAGAATACGGTCTTGAAATCGCTGGCGCGGGCGCCCCTGGTGCTACAGGAGATCGTCGCCTTGGGAGAGGAGATGGCGCGCGACACCCTTTCCGCCCGCGACATTATCCAGATCTCGGACCCCATCCTGACCGACGAACTGGTGGAGGAAAAGCGCCAGGAGTGCGCCAGAGCGATCGAGGAGATCTCGCGGCACCACCGCAAGATCATGCAGTGCCGGCAGAAGCTGCAGGCGATTCCGCGCGGCATGAAGCCCAAACAATACCGGCGGCAATTGTGGGAGTTGGGCCGGCTGGTGATCCGGACGTCGCGCCTGGTGCGCGCGGTCCATTTCCAGACCCCGGTGATCCACCACCTGATCGGGCGCATTCGCGCCGGGGTGGAAGAGTTGAAGCCGCTGGAGCGCGAGGTGACGCGCGTCCAGAAGAAGATCGAGACCTGGTCCAGCGCACGCACCGAGGGCATCAAGGACTTGCGCAAGGAGCAGCGCAGCTACAGCCAGCGGCTGCAACAACTCGAAGAACAGTTCGGGGCCTCCGCGGCGGAATTGCGCCGCACGCTGGAGATCATCACCCAGGCGCACCAGGAGGCCGAGGCTGCAAAAAAGGAGTTGATCGAAGCCAACCTTCGCCTGGTGGTGAGCATCGCCAAGCGTTACACCAACCGCGGGCTGCAATTCCTGGATCTCATCCAGGAAGGCAACATCGGCCTGATGAAGGCGGTGGACAAGTTCGAGTATCGTCGCGGCTACAAGTTCTCGACGTATGCCACCTGGTGGGTCCGGCAGGCCATCACGCGCGCCATCGCGGACCAGGCGCGCACCATCCGCATACCGGTCCACATGATCGAGACCATCAACAAGCTGATCCGGACATCGCGCCAGATGGTGCAGGAACTGGGCCGGGAGCCGAACAACGAGGAACTGGCCAAACGGCTGCAGTTGCCGGTCTCGAAAGTGCGGAAAGTGCTGCGCGTTGCCCAGGAGCCGATTTCACTGGAGACACCCATTGGTGAGGAGGAAGAATCACACCTGGGCGATTTCATTGTGGATCACAACGGCATCTCGCCTTCGGACGCGGTGATCAACCTGAATCTTCGTGAACAGACGGCGCAGGTGCTCAAGACGCTCACCCCGCGCGAAGAGAAAATCATCAAGATGCGTTTCGGCCTGGAGGACGGCAGCGAGCACACCCTCGAAGAAGTCGGACAGAATTTTGCAGTGACGCGGGAACGAATCCGGCAGATCGAGGCCAAGGCTCTGCGCAAGCTGCGGCATCCCAGCCGCAGCCACAGGCTGCGCGCATTTTTGGAGAACGGAACCCGAAGCGGCTGACCGGCCGCGTTCAGGAGTCTACCAGCGCGGCTCGCGCCGTCCGCCGCCACCCTCCCGCCGCCCCCCGCCGCCCGGGCGGCCGCCACCACCTGGGCCTCGGCCCCCAAAGCCGCGATCCGGCTTGGGGCGTGCTTCATTGACGTTTAGCGCGCGCCCATCGAGCGTGTATCCATTGAGGGCAGCAATGGCCTGTTCCGCCTCGGTTTCGTTTTCCATTTCGACGAACGCGAACCCGCGCGAGCGGCCGGTATCGCGATCCGTCATGATGCGCGCGCTGTTGACCTGACCGTATCGCTCGAACAGACCGCGCACGGCTTCTTCGGTTGAATTGAAATCGAGGTTGCCCACGAAAATGTTCTTCACTCAATCCTCCTGACAATTTGAAAGCGGGCTCATCGGGGAGGAGACACAAGCGGGACGACGGTGCCGTCGCTCAAGAAACGCTCAGCCGGACTCGCGAAAGCTATCAAACGCGATCCAACTATATCACGAGCGCGCAGACGGCCGCAAACAGAGAGAAAAGCGAGCTCGATTTTTGGATCACTTTTGTTACAACCGGGTTGATGCGTCTTTGTCCCGCTCGCCGGACCCCTCCAGCCGCACCGTCCGCGTGGGAAAAGGAATCTCGATGTCCTCGTCGCGGAAGCGCCGCAGAATCCGCCGCCGCAATTCGGCTCTCACGTCGAACTGGCTGGCGAACTCGGTCACCTGGAATCCGACCGTGAATCCCAGAGCCGACTCGCCGAATCCCGGGTCGAACGCGACAGAGGGTGCGGGATCGGCCAGCATCCCCGCGATCTCGTGAGCCCCTTGCGTGGCGACCTCCCGGAGAACACGCTCAATGCGGTCCGGATCGCAGGAGTAACTCACGTGTATCTGCAGCGACGCCGACATCCGCTTCTCCGGCAGGTGGTAGTTCGTCACGATGGCCTGCGCCAGCTTGGCGTTGGGAATGATGGTCAGGTAGTTCGCCAGGCCGCGAATCGTGGTAGACCGCCAACCGATGTCGGTGACATATCCCTCTTCGCCGGAGCTGAGCTTGATGTAGTCGCCGAGCCGAATCTGGCGGGCCACGGCCACATAAAAACCGCCAAAGAGGTTGGAAAGCGTGTCCTGCAGGGCCAGGGCCACGGCCAGGCCGCCGACACCCAAGGCGGTCAGAATCGGCGTAATCGAGATATGGAAGTGGTCCAGCAGAACGACCAAACCGAGGATCAGCACTCCGATTTGGACCAGGTTTTGGCTCAGGGTCGTCACCGGCAGCGCGCCCGGCGTTTGATTGCCGAAATGCCGGACGAGGTTGCCGGCGATCCGCATGGATACGATGGTCAGCGAGATCATCCAGAGCACGAACAGCGCTTCCGAAACCCGCTCCGTGATCTGCACCGGCAGGCTGGACGACTGGACGGCGATATACGCGCCCAGGATGACTGCCCAGATCAGAGCCGGACCGGCCGCCGCGTCCGCCAGGATCTGGCCGGCGCGACTCTTGCTGTGCGAAATCCAGGCATGCAAGGCCCGCAGAGCCAGGCGGCGCACCAGCCACCCGATGGCGATGGTGACCAGGAGGATGACCACCGGCCACACCAGTTCCATCGGATTCCGGACCATCAGCCGATTGATCGCTTCCATGCCGTTAGATTCGCACAAAACAAATCGCCTGCACGCGCGCCTCAGGCCATTCGTCACAATATTGTGCGGGTACGTGTGTCGATCGTCGGCCTGGTGCTGGCCACCCTTCTGCGGGCCGACGATCCCTCCGCCTGGGAGTTGTACGAGCGCGGACGCGCCGCCGAGAAGGCCGGGCATATGGCCGAGGCCTACCTCATGTATTCCGAGGCGGCTGCCATGGAACCCAAGAACCGAACCTACTGGCTGCGCAGCCAGGCCGTCCAGTCGCGAGCGGCGCTGGAATCCAGGCCGGAACTAAAGATCCCGACGGCTGCCGAGCGCGAAACGGAACTGGCGAAGCTCCCCGAAGCCAACTTCGAACCGCCGACGGCCGAGGAACTGGCCGAAGCACGCAAGCTGCTGCCGCCTACTCAGCTGGCAGCGCAGACAGGCGTGCGCGATCTCGATTTCAGCGGCGACTACAAGGCCCTATTTCAGCAGGTGGCGCACGCCTACGGACTCGATTGCATATTCGACTCCGACTATCAGTCTGCCGGGACCCTCCGCTTCCGCTTGAAGAGCGTGGAATACCGCGACGCTCTGCACGGCCTGGAAGCTGCCACAGGTTCGTTCATCGTGCCGATTTCCGACACGCTTTTCCTGGTAGCCAAAGACACACCTCAGAAACGCACCGAGGTCGAGCCAACCGCCACGATCGGCGTGCACATCCCGGAGACCGTGGTCCAACAGGATTTCAACGAGATCATTCGCGACGTGCAGCAGGCCATGGCCATAGAAAAGGTTTCCTGGGACACGTCCAGCAACACCGTGGTGATGCGGGATCGCATTTCCAAGATCGTGCCGGCACGCGCCCTGCTGGAACAACTGCTGCATCCGCGAGCGCAGGTAGCCGTGGAACTGCAGTTAATGGAAGTCAGCCGTAATGACATGATCACTTACGGAATCGACTTTCCAAACACGTTCACACTTTCCCCTTTGACAACGGCCTTCAACAACGTGCCCTCGATTCCATCGACCATCCAGGGGCTGCTGGCTTTTGGCGGAGGCAAGACGCTAATGGGCATCGGGATCATAAACGCCGCCCTCGTAGCGCAGATGTCGCAGTCCAAGAGCAAGACGCTGCTCGAAACGGTGATCCGATCGGTGAGCGGACAGAAGGCTGCTATTCACGTGGGCGCCCGCTATCCGATTCTCACTGCCGGCTATTTTGGCCCGCAGAGTTTCTACAGCGGAAGCGGGACCGGCAACAACACCCTGTACACACCGCCGCCCTCCTTCAACTTCGAGGACCTGGGGTTATCTGTGACCATAACGCCTCTGGTGCACGATCGGACGGAAGTGTCACTGGATATCGACAGCCAGTTCAAGTTGCTCACGGGGCAGTCCGAGAACGGGATTCCAGTGATTTCGGACCGGGCAATCAAGGAAATCGTGCGGCTGAAGTTCGGGGAGTGGGCGGTGGTGGCCGGCCTGATGAACGCGAGCGACGCCCGCACGATCTCGGGTCTGGCGGGGCTCTCCCGTATCCCCTACCTGGGACCGCTGTTCAGCACGCACGAACACGACACAAGCAACGACCTAGTGCTGATGCTCATGCGCCCCGTCCTGCTTACGCTTCCTGCGGGCGAGGCGATCACTCACGAGTTCCGCACCGGATCGGACTCCCGGCCGCTGACGCCGTTCTAAGTGTGCGCGCGGCGTGATACGCCGGCCTGCAGCTGGGGCTGCGAGGGCGCTGAGCGGGGCAGGTCCGCCTCCGCTCACTGACGTTCGCGGCGCCGAGCGAGCGCCGGAGGAGGCCGCCGCACTGTTGGCTTGCTATCTTGAATAGCAATGTCCCGCATGATCGAAGAGATCCGCCAGCAGCCGGAGGCACTGGAACGCACGCTGGCCGGCGCCGCACGAGCCGTCGCGGCATTTCACAAGGCTCTGGCCAAGAAGCGCCCGCGCCTGGTAGTGCTAGTCGCCCGCGGAACTTCGGATAACGCCGCCCTGTTCGGGCGCTATCTCATCGAGATCACCACGGGCATTCCGGTTTCGCTCGCGGCTCCATCCATCTCCACGCTGTACCGCGCCCGCATCGACTATCGCGACGCCCTGGTGGTGGCGCTCTCGCAGTCCGGCGAATCCACCGATACCAATCTCGTGCTGGAGCGCGCTCGCAGCCAGGGCGCTGTGACCCTCGGCATCACCAACGAACGTTGCAGCACCCTGGCGAGGCTGGCCGGACATGTGTTCCTGGTCCGCGCCGGCAAGGAGCGCAGCGTCGCGGCCACGAAGACTTATACGGGCCAACTCCTCCTGCTTTACCTCCTGGCTTCCGCCCTCGGCGGCGCTATTCGTCTCGCGGATCTCGAGCGCCTGCCCGAGGCAGTGCACGCCGCGCTGCGCCTCGAACCGGAGATCGACGTCCTTTCCGAACGCTACCGTTTCATGCGCCACGCGGTGGTGGTCGGCCGCGGACTGAACTATGCGAATGCCTTCGAATTTGCGCTGAAGCTGATGGAGACGTGCTATGTCGTGGCGGAGCGATTCTCGTCGGCCGACTTTCTGCACGGGCCGATCGCGCTGGTCGAGCCGAGCTTCCCCGTTTTTGCTTTTGCTCCGCCCGGCGCCACCTGGGGCTCGATCGGCGAGACCCTGGACAAGCTCCGAAATCTGCGTGCCGAGATCGTCGCCATCACCGATTCCGGGAACCGTCAGGCGGACGCCCGCGCCACCAAGGTGATTCGCCTGCCGCGCCGCCTGAAGGAGTTGCTGACGCCGATCCCTTATGTTGTGCCGGCGCAACTTTTCGCGGCCAAGCTCGCCGCACAAAAAGGCCTCGATCCCGACCGGCCCCGCACCCTGCACAAAGTGACGCTGACGCTTTAACCCGTCTTTCTTGGCGAATACTTATTCAACTCCGTCAAGAGCTTTCCTGCCGCCGCGGGCGGCTTTGCCCCGCTGCCCAGGAGTTGCTTGCTGTTCCACCGCTGGCCGTACATCGCCTCGTTCTCATCGATGTCGTTGCGCAGGGTAGCGCCATCCAACGAAATCCCGGCAAACAAGCCCCGCGAACGCGACCAGGAAAGGATCTCCGCCATCATGAGGGCGTCGGTTTGGGCCGTGGCATCGCGACCCACTGGTCCAGCGGCCGCCGTGGCACTGGCGCCGATCGTGAACTTGCTGGTGGTCAGGCGCTTCATACCCCGTTCGTTCATTACCAGCAGAATTACGTCGGTAGAGGAGATGCCAATCTGGAGGCCAAAGCTGCCGCCTTCGATGCGGATAGCGGCCGGCGGTCCCCAGCCCTGCCCGGCGGCAGTCCGGCAAAGGGCAAAGCCGCGGCCGTACTTGGCACCGACGCCGAAAGCAGCCTTCTTCAATCCGGGCACCAGCACGATGCAATGAGCCTTGTCGAGGAGCCCCTGAGGAATCGCTTTGTCCGGGGTGCCCATCACTTCGGCAAAAAGGCTGGCGGCATCGTCCAGCCTCTCATCGGTCTTGCTCTTTTCTGCTTTATCTTTGGCGAGAAGCGGCGCGCATGCGAGCGCCGCCGCGAGCGTGAACGTGATCCAGCGCATGCCCTTATCGTAGCGTGCAGGACCAGTCGTGGCCCATCATTCCGCTGACGATTCGTCCGCCCCCGTACACTTCGGCCGGGCCACAAGCTCAGGCTTGTGCCTACTGGGTCTTGGCTCCCGCCAGCGAGGCTGTCCCCAGCATTCCGCTGAGACCCATAGTCTCCACCGCGGAAGAGGGCACAATCACCATGGACCCTTTCTCCTTGATGGCCTCATAGAGCATGTTCATCGCTCGCAGATGCATGGCTACAGGGTTGTTCTGATAGGTGAGCGCAGCCTGGCCGAACTTCTCGGCGATTTCGGTTTCCGCGGTGCCCAAGATCGTTCTGGCGCGCCGCTCGCGTTCTGCCTGCGCCTCCCGCGACATAGCATCCTGCAAAGCCGGGGGGATCTGCACGTCGCGAATCTCCACGGATTGCACGGTAATTCCCCACGAGTTGGTCTTTTCGTCCAGGATCCGCTGCAACTCACGGCCAAGCATTTCACGCTCCGCCACCATCTGGTGAAGCTCGTGGCGCCCGATCGATTCGCGCAGCGCCGTCTGCGCGCTGAGGGTGATGGCCTGCGTGAAATCCTGCACCTCCAGAATCGATTTCTCGGCGTTCCACACCATCCAGAACACGATGGCGTCCACGTTGACGGGGACCGTGTCCCGCGTGAGCGTCGATTCCGCCGACACATTGGCAACGCGCACACGCTGATCCACGAATCGGCTCAGCCGGTCGACGATGGGAACCATGTGAAAGAGTCCCGGGCCGCGCAGGCCCAGGTATCGTCCGAAGCGCAGCACCGCGACTTTCTCCCACTGGTCTGCGATACGGATCGAAAACAGACAATAGAGACCGGCGATAGCCCCGACAACTGCCGGGACGGAGCTGTCCATCGCCGTCGTGATCCAGGCGCCCGCTCCAGCCAAAACGACGAACAACGCAAATCCCACACCGCTCAACCGCATTTGACTCTGATCCGGCCACATAGCTCTTTATCTCCTGTTCCTTTCCGAATCGTTCTGACGATCGTGCAACCCTTCCAACAGATCTGCGACGGTGAACCCGGCGGCTCCCGCTCGCGCCACGAATTCGCCGACAATCTGGCTGAGCTGGCGCTGGCGCTCCACTTCGTCCCGCCTCACTTTCTGGTGAGTGAGGAAGGTGCCGGTACCCTGATGCGTCTCCAGGACGCCGCGGATCTCGAGCTCGCGATAAGCCCGCACCACGGTGTTGGGATTGATCGACAGGTCCACCGCCACCTGCCGTACGGTGGGGAGTTGAAAGCCGCCCGAGAGCGTTCCGGCGGCGATCCCACCCATCACCTGGTCGATGATCTGCCGGTATACCGGAACGCCGCTGCGAAGATCGAGCCGGAACTCGAAGGCTTTCCGCTCATTGGTCCTTGTAGCGCTCATCTAAATATATAGTGTACTAGTCTATTGACACATGTCAAGGGGATTTTCGTTGGAGAACCTTTCTTATTGCTGCGTGTCAATCCCGCGTGTAGGCGCCACCACGCGCGTCCCGTTCTGACACGCAAACGGGAGCCCGACCGGCGCGCCAATCGCGTTGGCACCCCAAGTGCCGATCAGTCCGCGGAGAAACAAACCATGCTCGCCTTGAAGTACCTTTTGGAAATCCTGGGATTCGCGCTGCTGGTGACGGCCGCCGCGATCATGCTATCCGACCTCTACAGGCTGCACCAGCAGTCGAGCCTGATCCTGAACAATGAACCGCGGCCGGAGAGCGTCCAACCGCGGTGGCTGACGGTGGGACCAATCAGTGCTCTGGCGCTTGTCGCGTTGCTGGCCGGCCTCAGTATCGGGCGGCTCGATTAGCCGAGGTATCTCTGCAGGTCGTCGGTCCGGTAGCAATGCGCATACGCCGTTTCCCGCGTGATGCGGTTGGAGCGGACCAGGTCCACCAGCGATTGTTCCATAGTAATCATGCCGTCCGCCTTGCCCACCGAGATCTGCGAGCGAAGCTGATGGTCATCGCCCTTGCGGATCAGTGCGCGGACCGCGTCGGTTGCGATCATGATCTCGGTGGCCGGCCAGCGCATCGCTCCATCCACGCCTGGCACGAGTTGCTGGGCGATCACAGCCAGGAGCGCCAGCGACAACTGCTGGCGGATCTGCGGCTGGTTCGCGGATGGGAAGGTATCGAGAATGCGCGAGACCGACTGGATGGTGTCATTGGTATGCAGCGTCGAAAGCACGAGGTGGCCCGTCTCCGCGGCGGTCAGCGCCGTCGCTATGGTTTCCGCGTCGCGCATTTCGCCCACCAGGATGACATCCGGCGTCTGCCGCATGATGCTGCGCAGCGTACCGGCGAAGTCAGGCGTATCGCGGCCCACCTCGATCTGCTCGATCACGGCGCTGTGGTTGGAATGCTGGTACTCGATCGGGTCCTCGATGGTAACCACGTGGGCGGCGCGGCGGGTGTTCACGATGTCAATCAGCGCCGCCAGAGTCGAGCTCTTACCGCAACCGGTGGGCCCGGTTAACAGAACCATCCCCTGCCGGCGTTCGGCCAGCTTGGCGAGTGATAGAGGCAGGTGGAGCGACTCGAGGGAAGGAATCCTGGAAGGAAGCAGCCGGATGCTGGCCGCCAGCGTGCCTCGCTGGTGATGGATATTGACGCGAAAACGGGCGATGCCCTCGCGCATAAAACCGAAATCCACCGACTTGTTCTGCTGCAGGTCAGCCGCCTGCGCCGGTTCCAACAGAGGCAGTACCAGCCCGCGCACGTCCTCGGCATCCAACGGTGGCCCTGCCGCAGGAGCCAGATTTCCCGTGACGCGCAGCATCACCGGAGCGCCGGCGACGAGCAGGATGTCGGAAGCGTTTCGATTTACGGCCAGATGCAACAGTTTGTCCAGTGAGGCGGTAGACTCCGGACCGTGCGCCGTTGCCTTTTGGCTGGGGGCCGCGCGGTTCAACTCGGCGACAATTTTGGAAAGTTCGCTGTCGTATTCACTCATCCGTGACCTCTGTGGGAACTACCGCTGGCCGCACATTTTGCAATTGCGCGGCAGCACGTGAATGCCAGTGAGCTCCAGTTCCGGAGAAAGGTAATCCGGCTTGACGGGTTCCTCGCGCAGGAGATCGGTGGTGAGGTACTTCTTGTTGTCGTCGGCGAAGACCGTGACGACGACGGCATCGCCTCCCAGCGCTTCTTGGACGAGCGCCGCCGCCAGGAAGTTGCAGCCCGAGGAGATCCCCACTCCCAGGCCGAGGCGGGCGGCCAGTTTCTGCGCCATCAGGATGGAATCGCCGTCGGAGACGGCGATCACCGGATCCAATTGCGCCAGATTGACGATCGCCGGGATGAATTCGTCGGAGATCCCCTGAATGCGGTGCTTGCCCACCTTGTGGCCAGTCGACAGGGTGGGCGATTCCGAGGGCTCAACCGGGTGGATGTGGATAGCGGGGTCCTTGTCGCGCAAGAATCGCCCCACTCCCATGACCGTGCCGCCCGTGCCGACTCCGGCCACAAAGGCGTGCGGCGCCAGGCCGGCCTCCTCGAGTTGCAGAAAAATCTCCGGGCCGGTAGATGCGGCGTGTGCGTCGATGTTTCCCTGATTGGAGAACTGACGCGGAAGGAAGATGTGCGGCTCGCGAGCAGCCAATTCCTCGGCCATGCGGATGCACCCGAGGAATCCGCCTTGCTTGTGGCTGACCGGGATGATCTCCGCGCCGAAGCTGTGGATGAGTTGCTTGCGCTCGGCACTCATCCAATCCGGCATGAGAATGGTGACCGGGTGGCCAAGCGCGCGGCCGATCGCGGCGAACGAGATCCCGGTATTGCCGCTGGTGGCTTCCACAATGCGGTCTCCGTGCCGCAGTTGCCCGCCCTGGTAGGCGCACCGCAGAATATGCAGCGCCATGCGGTCCTTGATACTGCCGGTGAGATTCAAGTGCTCGCTCTTGGCATAGACTACGCGCCGTCGCCCCCGATAACGAAAATCGATGGCAAGCAGCGGCGTGTTGCCGATCATTCGAGCCAGAGCATCGAGCTCCGACGGCACGGAAATCAGCGTACTGAGAGACATTGCTCCTCGTGCCGTTCCAACTTGTTCGCCAGCCACCGCACGGCCTCGGGGGCCGGGACTCCGGATTTCAGAGGCTGGTAGAACTTCGGCTGTAATAGTTGGAACGGCACTAGCCTGATCTTAACTCGCGGCAGGCTTGGAGCGGTTGCGGTCGGCAGACTGGCGCTGGCCTCAGGCGAGCGGAACGTGAATGAGGGTCAAGAGATCTTCGGGACGAGTGGTTTGGGGAGAGTTCAGGTAGAACTCCACGCACGGCACGTCGCGAAGCTCGTGGCCGCTGGACGGCAACCAGGAGCCAAAAATCGTGTGGTAGGTGGCGCCGAGAGTCTCGTAGGGGCCTTTGTGCAGCAGTGTGGCGTATTCCCCGCCGGCGATTTCGGTGACTCCGATTTCGCCTTCGGGCTGCACGGGGACGCTGACGGTGATGGCCGCGTCATACCGGAGCTTGTCGGTCGGCGTGATCTCCGGATCATCCCAACAGATCCCGACCATGCGCGTGGACGGTCCAAATAGCCCACGCCGGCCGGCCCATGCGGCGAGTTTGCCCCAAGTGGCGCCCACCTGATCGTAGGGACCGGTGTGACGCAGAAAGACGACCCGCAGCGGCTCGAGTTTCTGGATCTGGACGGGAGGCGGGCTGCCGTAATCGGGAGGATGATAGCCGGAAGTATCGTTATAGTGCGTGCCTGACGGCGACTCGGGCGTGGCCTGATTCTCAGCGGACCGGGCGGCGCGGAACTGTGAAGGGGACATTCCAAACATAGTATGGAAGGCGCGCGTGAACGCCTCGTGCGACTCGTAACCGGCGTCGAACGCGATGTCGGTTACGGGCTGATCCTGGAGCTTCAATCGTTGCGCGGCGCGCTCCAAGCGCAGGCGGCGGACGTGCTCCTGTACCGGCTCGCCGGCCAACGCGCGAAAAACACGGTGAAAGTGGCAGGGTGAGAAACAGGCGATGCGGGCCAGGTCGTCAAGCGCAAGCGCGTCGTCGAGATGGCCCTGGATATGCACCAGCGTGCGAAGGATGCGTTCTTGGTACGAATTGGCGGTGGCGTCTTTCATATGGCGCGGCGACGTTCGCCGGCCATCCATGCGGCTCCCATCAAAAACGCGGGGAACAAGAGGTAGCCGGCGCCGATTTCAGAATAGTAACTGGCAGCGGTCATGCGCATGGGACCGTAGGCGAACATCGGATAATCCAGCAAAAGGTTGATTGCCAGCCAGAGGAAGCCGAGAAGAGCGGCTTGAGCGGCGCCAGGCTCAGAGTCGCGAAAGTAGCGTTTAGCGAGCATCGCGGCAACCACGATTATGATGACCGCCATGAGAGCTTCGAATAATGGAGCGTTGGCCCGCTTTAGCGGGAAGATCGCGAACGAGAACGCGAATGGCAAGAGCCAGCTCAGGAACCCCAGAGCCAGTGCCCGTTTCCAGTGATTGCGTGACATAAGCTTGTGAATCTACGGTAGCCAAACGGGAGGCGGGATGCTTGATGTTTCTTGCGAAATTCGTGTGCCGGCGCCATCGATTCGCGTCGGACCGCAAACAGGCTACAAGGTCCGAGTCTCCTTTAGCAAGTATAAAAATGACCTCTAAGCTGTTGTAGGATAACAACGTGGGCGACGAGAACATCAATCCGCAGGATGAGCTCAAGAGAATGAATCTGGAGATCGAGTTGGCAACCGATCTCGCCGCTCTTAAGCCCATCTACTTCCGTTTGAACGATGTTGCAAAGGCCAACCCCGACAACTTCGATGTGCAATTCGCCGTCAGCGAGACCCGGCAGCATTTGATGGCCAAAGGCACTGCCCTGAAACAGCATGCGGCGCCATCGATGGAGGCCGCCACGCCGTCGTCTCCGCCAGCATCTTTCCCGGAGATGGCGGCACCTGGGCCGGAGGAGCCGCCATCCCCGGCGGCCGCACCATTTCCTTTCATGGACACAGCGCCGCACGGACCGGCAGAGTCCTCAGTTTCGCCGTTACCGGATGAGCCAGCGCCCTCCGCGCCAGTCTCCTTCGCAGATTCCACGCCGGCTGCACACCCAGAACTGCCCGTGAAACCATCCGCGCGTCCACAGGAGCCGCAGCGTTCCGCGATGAACTGGAACCGCTGGCTGCTGCTGGGGCCCATTGCGGGTCTGGTCATCGCCGTTGTGCTGATCTTCATAGCGGTGCACCAAACTCGCAAGCGCGTCGCGAGCATCAGTGCCAGCGCTCGCGCGGTCCCTGTGGAGGTGGCAACCGCTCCCACCGGCGCCTCGGTGCAGGTCGTCCGGGCGCAGGCTGTGCCTGGAGGCAACAACGAATCAAGCTGCACGGCGAATTGCAGGCTGTCATTGGCGCCGGGCGACTATCAGGTTACGGCTTCTCTGGAGGGGTACGAGCCGGCGGTAGGAAGCGTTCACGTTGCCGCCGGTCAGCCCGCGCAGATAAGCCTAGCGCTGCAGCCTGTTGCACAGTCGGTTCGCCTGCTCACGGATCTCGATCAAGGCAAGGTCGTCCTCGACAGCGCGCCACCGGCCGATCTTCAGGAGGGGCAGTTGATCCTCGACAAAGTACCGCCCGGCCCTCACACGGTGAAGATCACCGGCCGGAACAGCGATGCCTCGTTTACGTTCGAGATTACGGATGCCAAACTTCCGGCGGTAACGAGCCCGGTGACGGTGCACAACCTGATTGCGGTGCTGGTGGCCAGCTTCGGCAACAAGGCGCGCGTGGTGACCAGCAGTGGTCCGCTGAAGCTCGCGGTCAATGGCCAGGCACAAGGAGACGCCGGGCCGGCGGGGACTGATGTAGCTAATTTCCAGCCTGGCGTGGATGAGATCGTAGTGGGCGAAGGCCGGGACCAGCGCAACATGAGCGAGAACTTCGGCGCCGCGCCCATGATTACGGCCTTCCTGAAATCCGATGTAAATGCCGGCACGCTGATTGTTTCAACCGGTCAGGATGACGTGCGCGTGTTTCTCAATGACAAGGAATACCGCCGGCGCACGCAGCGCGGCCAGTTGCGTATCCAGACCCTCGGCAAGGTAACGGTGCGGGTGGCAAAGAGCGGGTTCCTGGATGAAGCGCCGCAAACCGCCGAGGTCAAGAAGGGCGAAGAAGTGCGCCTCCAGTTCACCTTGAAGGCGCAACCGCAATTCGGCTCGCTGCAGATCCGCGGCGGGACGCCGGGCGCGGACGTGCTGTTGGATCAGAAGAGTATCGGCGCGGTCGGGCAGGACGGGACGTTCAGCCTCAACACGGTTCAGCCGGGCGAACATTCCATCGAACTCCGGCACGCACAATACACGCCGAAGCGGCTGCAGCGTGCGTTCCAGGCGGGGCAGACGGTGGTTGTGTCCGGTGCAGACGCGGTGTTGGCCTCTGCGAATGGGACTGTCCACCTCACTCGCAATCCGGCAGGGGCAATGGTTACGTACCGGCGAGCGGATGAAACCGAAGCGCACGAAGTCCGCGGCAACCAGATCGACCTGCCGGCGGGAAGCTACGTGTTTTCCGCTACGGCCTCCGGGTTCAACGAGGCCAGCACGCGCGTGCAATTGGCGGGCGGCGAGAGCCGTCCGGTGGAGCTCACGCTGACTCGCGAGCGCGTAGCCCCACCCCCTCCGGCGCCCGTGGTAACGCACGGGATGGCGGACTTCGAGGATCCGGACGCGTGGAAGAAGGACGGCGAGGTGTGGGTGCACAAGGGCGCTGGTTTCCTCGCTTACAAGCTGCCGGACAAGGGCGTTTTCACTTTCACGGTAGAGCTTCTGAAGGGCGGCAGCATATTCCGGGCTGGAAAGATTCGCTGGTGCGTGCAGTATACGGACGCGAAGAACTACCTGCTCTCCGAAATGGATCGGAAGACTTTTTGGACGGGAGTGATCGAGAAGGGCACCAGGTTCGAACGGGTAAAGGCGCCGCACAATCTCGATAACCCCAAGGCCTTTACCATCCAGATCGAGATCGCACCGGGGCAAATGGTTCAGAAAGTCCGCAAGGGCAACGAATGGACGGTCCTGGATACGTTCGCCGAGCCCGACCGGGATTTCACAAAAGGCAAATTCGGCTTTCTGATTCAAGGGAACGACGAGATCGCCATTTCGGACTTCAAGTTCGTGGCGAAATAGAGCCTCGGCGCGCCGAAGCTGTTTGCCGGAAAATCTCCGAATCCGCCTACGGAATGTTGCTAGCGATGATATTCGGGATGTTGCGTTGGCGGAGGAGGCCGTTGAAGGCAGCCACTTCGTGCTCCAGCAGGAGCTTGAGACGTTGCTGGTAGGTGGCGGCCTGCTCCTTCAGTTCGTCGTGCACCGCGGTTTCCTGGGTGGTCGGTTGGAAATCCGAGCTCTCCACTTCGGTGGCCAGGTAGCCGATCTTCTCCGCCAACTCAGGCGGAAAACGAACGTCGTCCTGGCCGCGGCCGGTCAGCTTCAACTGGAAGAGTTTTTCTTCGACTTCGATCAGCTTGGCGCTGAGTTGGTCCGCGGCGGTGCGGACCGGAGCGCTGTCCTGGCTGGAGCCGAGAGCTGACTTCAGTTCGAGGATTTGGGCACGCAGCCACTCGATCTGGTTCACGGCGTCCACGGTGTTGTCCATCGTGCCGGAGAGCGAGGTCATCAGCTTGGTCTGGATCTGGATATCGCCTTCGGAGCCGCTAGAGTGCGGGTCTTTGAGCACCTTGAGAGTTTGGGTGTAATCTTTGCCGTCCACGGTCAGCTTGATAGTGTAGGTTCCTGGCGGCGCGAGGAGCGAGATGCGGCGTTCTCCGGGAGCCGGGCGCCAGCCCTGGGCGTTGAGCGGGATGTCGGGGGCGTCCTCGGGCGCTGTGCGCAGGTGCATTGGTTTGGTGGGCTCGAAGCGCAAATCCCACCAGAAGCGATTCACACCCGGCTGCGAGCCGACAGTCATAGTTCGAACTGTGCGGCCACCTGCGTCGATGATGGCCAGGCGCGGGGCGCCCTGTGGAGCTGCCTTCAAGTAATAGTTGAGCGAAGCTCCGTACGGCGGGTTCTGCCCGGCGGTTGGATCATTGGGCATACTCTCGGGCTGCGTGGCGTTCCGGAAGCGGTAGGCGTCGCGGGGCGGGAACAGGTACGCGCTGGAGCCAACTACCTGCGATGTCATTTGCTCGAGCGGCGTGAGGTCGTCCAGGATCCAGAAGCCACGCCCGTAGGTTGCGATGGCCAGGTCGTGGAAGTGTTCCTGCACGGCGATCCAATAAACTGGCGCATGCGGAAGGTTGGACTGGAGGGGCTGCCAATTCTGCCCATCGTTGAATGAGACGTAGAGTGCGTTCTCCGTGCCAAGATAGAGCAGACCGCGACGCACAGGGTCTTCGCGGACGCAGTGGGCGTAACTCAGCATGCTGTGGGGGATTCCGTTGGTGATGAGGGTCCACGTCTGGCCGTTGTCGTTGGTCTTGTAGACGAATGGATCGCGGTTGTTCACCTGATGGAGGTCGACCGTGACGTAGGCCGTCCCCGCGTCGTAGCGTGAAGCTTCGATATTGGAGAACGTGCCCCATTCAGGCAAGCCGGGGATGTTGGCAGTGACGTTGGTCCAGGTTTTGCCGCCATCGCGAGTGAGTTGTAAGAGGCCGTCATTGGTACCGGCCCAGATGAGCCCCGCCTGTCTGGGAGATTCGGCGATGGCGAAGACGACGCCTGCATATTCAACGCCGATGTTGTCGCCGGTGAGACCGCCGGAGAACTGTTGACGGGTTTTGTCGTTGCGCGTGAGATCGGGACTGATGATCTTCCAGGAGTGGCCCTGGTCGGTGGTGACGTGAACGAACTGGCTGCCGACGTAGATCTTGTTGTGGTCGTGCGGCGAAATGGTGAGCGGGAATTCCCAGTTGAAGCGGTATTTGGCTTCAGCCGCCGGGGCGCCGCTGACCAATTCGGGCCACACTTCGACGTTGCGAGCCTGGCGATTGCGCTCATCGAAGACGGTGACGATGCCGCCCACACTGCCGGAGCCGGAGGCGGTGGACCAGATGATGTTGGGATCCACGGGATCAGGCGTGGCGAAGCCGCTCTCGCCGCCCGTGACGGAGTGCCACTCACTGCGCGGGATCGGGCCGCCGGTGGGCGGGCCCGCGGCCGCGCCACCACGGCCGCCGCGGCCACCGCGTCCGGCCTGAGCGGCTTCGGTGGGGGCCGCTCCGGCGCGACCGGCTCCTGGCGGCTGGATTTCGCCCGGCGCAGGCTCGAAACCGCCCCCGCCACCTCCGCGTCCGCCGGCCAAGCTGTTGCTTGGGCCTCGGTAGGAACTGCCATCCTGCTTGTTGCCGTAAACGAAATAGGGAACCTGGTTGTCGACGGTTACGTGATAGAGCTGGGCTACGGGAAGCTGAACGCGGCTCCAGGTGCGACCGCGATTGATGGTGATGCCCAGGCCACCATCGTTGGCGACGATCATTCGGTCGCCGTTGGTAGGATCGATCCACATGTCATGGTTGTCGCCACCCGGAGCGGCGATCGGAGTAAGGGTGCGGCCGCCATCGAGCGAGCGGGAGAAGGAAGAAGAGAGGAAAAACAGCTCGTTCTCGTTGTCTGTCGAGACAGCAAAGCGCGTATAGTACGCGGCGCGGCCCTCAAGCTGGCGGTCGGAATTCACCAGCTCCCAGGTGTCGCCGGCATTGTCCGAGCGCCAAAGCTGGCCGGACTGCGTGGGCTTGCCTTCGAAGGGAACGCCATCGCCGGTTTCAATCAGCGCATAGACACGGCTGGTGCGCTTGGCGACCGCCAGGCCGATCTTGCCAATGGGTGGATTGGGGAGGCCATGACCGGTGAGCTGTTTCCAGGTGACGCCGTTGTCGGTGGACTTGTAGAGGCCGCTGCCCGGACCTCCGCTGGTGCGGCCCCAGGTGTGGAGTTCAAGTTGCCACATGCCCGCATAAAGGATGCGCGGGTTGGCGGGGTCCATGGCAATGTCCGAGCAGCCCGTGTTCTCATCGACAAAGAGGACGCGTTCCCAGGTCTTGCCGGCATCGGTGGTGCGAAAGACGCCTCGCTCGGGCTGCGCGCCATAGGAGTGCCCCAGGGCGCAAGCGAGCACGATATCGGGGTTGCGCGGGTCGATCAGGACGCGGCCGATGCGGCCCGTACTATCGAGGCCGGAATGAGCCCAGGTTTTGCCCGCGTCGGTGGATTTATAGATGCCATTACCTATGGAAATGTGGCTTCGGATGAAGGTTTCGCCGGTGCCGGCCCAGACAATGTTGGGATCGCTGGGAGCGATGGCCAGGGATCCAATCGACGAGACTGGTTCCGAATCAAAGATGGGATCCCAGTGTGTGCCGCCGTCCGTGGTCTTGAAGATACCGCCGGAGGCCGCGCCGGCGTAGTACACGTTGGGATCGCCCGGGATGCTCGCCGCGGCGATGACGCGATTGCCTACCGGGCCGATATACCGGTAGCGGAGTTGGTTGAGCTCATCCGAGTTGATTTGCGGAGACTGGGCGAAGGCCATAGCCGCTGCGGCGAGCAGCACGGCCGATTTGCAGCAATACATGGCACCTCCTCGTGCTGGGAGGCTATGATATCACCGCGGAAAGCGAGCTGTAGACGAAGCATCGCTGTGGGGATCATAATAGATGTCCGGAAAACTGAAGGGAGGTCGCGTGAAAAGCCTGCCCGCTCGTTCGTCCTTACGCACACGCCGCGGCTTTCTTTCCGGAGTCACGATTGGCGCCGGGTTGTTGATGGACAGTTGCAGCCGCAGTCGCAGCCCCGATGAATCGGCGTCCACGCCTGAAGGCGGATCTGGCGGCCCGGCCGATGTTACCCTGCGGATCGGACCGGTGCTGGTAGACATCGCCAAGGATCACACCATCAGCACGATCGGTTACAACGGCACTGTTCCTGGCCCGCTGATCCGGCTGCGCGAGGGCGTGCCGGTGACGGTCGATCTGTTCAACGAGACAGACACTCCGGAATTCGTCCACTGGCACGGGTTGGTCATTCCGTCCAGCGTGGATGGAGCGGAAGAAGAAAAGAGCCTTGTCGTACCTGCTCACGGACATTTGCGGTATCGGATGACGCCTCAGCCGGCGGGCGCGCGTTGGGTGCACACCCACGTGATGCCGATGTCGGATGTGAACCGGGGAACTTACACAGGGCAGTTCGGCTTCGTGTACATCGAGCCGAAGAGCAATCCCGGCCAGTACGATCAGGAGTTTTTCCTGGCAACCCACGAATGGGAGCCGTTCTTCACGACTGCGGAGATGGACGAGGAGCCAGATCCTGAGCAGCAAGCCCGGATGGCGGTGCAAAAGAAAGACGAAAAGCCGAATGGCTGGGAGATCGGTTATCAACGGTTCACCATCAACGGAAAGTGCCTGGGGCACGGTGAGCCTGTTCGCGTCAAGGAGGGACAACGCGTCCTGTTTCACTTCCTCAATGCGAGTGCGACGGAGAACATCCGGTTGGCTTTGCCAGGCCATGTTCTTCAGGTGACGGCTCTCGACGGGAATCCCGTGCCCCGCCCGCAGCCGGTCGAGATGCTTGAATTGGGCACTGCCGAGCGCATCGACGCCATCGTGGAAATGAAGAACCCGGGAGTGTGGATGTTGGGAACTCCGATGGACGACGACCGCCGCAACGGCATGGGGATCGTCATCGAGTACGCCAACAAGAGCGGCCAGCCGCGTTGGATTCCGCCCGCCAAGAAAGCTTGGGATTACACCGTATTCGGCGACAGCCGCCAGGCCGCCAATCCGGATGAAGTGATTCCCCTGGTCTTCGGCAAGATCAACGGCGGCACCGGGGCGTTCAACCATTGGACCATCAATGGCAAGGGCTACGAAGACCAGGGCGCGGCGCAAGTCCTGCACAAAGGCAGACGCTACCGGCTGGTGTTCGACAACCAGACCGACGACGCGCACCCCGTCCATCTGCATCGCAATAGCTTTGAGCTGACGAGCGTGCATGGAAAACCGACGAGCGGCGTGGTTAAAGATGTAGTGCTGGTCAAGGGCTTCCGGAAAATCGAGGCGGACGTAACCCCTGCAATGGAAGGGTTGACACTGTTCCATTGCCATCAGCAGCTGCACATGGACTACGGATTCAAGATGCTGTTTAACGTCGTGTAGGTCAGTCTGAAAGGAGCGCTGGCCGGGGTCACCCCTGGCGGCGGCTCGAGTCGCGGATCACCAGTCGGGGCGGGATGAAAATGCGACGGGGGGCAGGCGGCTGTTTCGACTCCATGCACCTGGCCAGCATATCCGCGGCGGTTTCACCTATGGTGGAGCTGCTCTGGTCGATGGTCGAGAGCGGAACCCGGAGCAGATCCGAGTAATGAACGTTGCCGGCGCCGATCACCGCGATGTCTTCGGGAACGCGCAACTGAGCCTCGAGGATGGCCTTGATGGCGCCTGCGGCCACCGGGTCGTTGTAGCAGAAGACACCGTCCGGGCGTGGATTGAGATTGAGGAGTTGTTGCATGGCTTCGTACCCGGTGCTGTCTCCATATTGACCGCTGGCTACGTAGTCCGGCAGATAGGCCATGCCGTGATGGGTTAGAGCGCGGCGATAGCCTCGAAGGCGCCCAGTGCCGGTTGCCACAGCCGGACCGCGAATGTGAGCGACTCTCCGGCAGCCTTGTGCGATCAGGTGCTCGGTGGCAAGGGCGCCCAGATCGTCGTCCTTCACGCCGACGTAGTTGGCGTGGGTACCGGGCAGGATGCGATCGATCAGTACATACGGGATCTTGTTACGATCGAGCATCCGGAACAGTTCCAGGCGGCCGCTGTGTTGGGCCGAGGCGACAATCAGGCCGTCCACCTTGCGGTTGACCAGCACGCCGATTTGTTTGCGTTCGATTTCGCCGTCCTCCTCGGTGTCGGAGATGACCACCTGGTAGCCCAGGGGCTGCAGCTTGAGGGCCACACCCTTCGCAACCTCCGCAAAGAAAGAGTGCATCAGGTCGGGGAGCACGAGTCCGACAACGTAGGTGCGGCCCGTGACCATGCTCCGCGCGATCCAGTTCGGCTCGTAGTTCAGCTCCCTCATCCGCTTGAGAACCCGGTTCCGGGTTTGTTCGCTGATGTCGCTGTGGTTGCGCAAAGCCTTGGAAACCGTCATCAGCGAGACGCCGAGATCGTCGGCAATGTCCTTCATGCGAACGGCCAACTCCAGCACCTCCTCAAGACCGGATTATACTGCGACACAGTTAACGTTCAAGTTAGTGAATCGGGTGCCGAGGTGGCGGGCCGCGCGTCTTTCGCGTTCGGGCCCAGCCAGCCGGGCGCCTATACGACTGCACCTCTGCTAAGCTATTGCATTGTGACAGTCGAAGAGATTCGAGAGCTGATCAATCTGGCGGCGGAGACTGGTGTGGCCGAACTGGAGGTGCAGCGCGGCGAGAACCGCGTGCGCATCCGCCGTGCTGCGTTGGCCGGAACGCAGGAGGTCATATTCGCGCCGCAGACGAGCGCCCCAGCGCCGGTCGTGGCTTCCGCGCCTGTTCCGGCGCCCGCTGCCAGCGCCACGCTGCACGACGCCCCGAAAGACAAACCTGCCGACCCCAACCTGGTGCTGGTGAAGTCGCCCATCGTGGGCACCTTCTATGAAGCCCCGTCGCCCGGCGCTCCGGCGTTCGTGCGCGTCGGCGAGCGTGTGCAGCCAGGCAAGGTCCTTTGCATCATCGAGTCCATGAAGCTCATGAACGAAATCGAGTCGGAGACCGCGGGGATCATCGAAAGTAAGCTGGTCATGAACGGGCAGCCGGTGGAGTACGGGGAGGCCCTGTTTGCCATCCGGACCGTTTAAGAAGATCCTCATCGCCAACCGGGGCGAGATCGCTGTCCGCGTCATCAGCGCTTGCAAGGAACTGGGAATCGAGACCGTTGCGGTTTATTCCGAACCCGACCGGTATAGTTCTCACGTGCGTTTCGCAGACCAAGCCTTGTGCATCGGGCCAGCGAAGAGCGCCCGCAGCTATCTCGACATTCCCTCCATCATCAGCGCCGCCGAAATCACCAACGTCGACGCCATCCATCCCGGCTACGGCTTCCTCAGCGAGAACGCCGGATTCGCCGAGGTGTGCGAAGCCTCCGGCATCAAGTTCATCGGTCCGCGGCCAGGCGTCATTCGCTTGATGGGCGTAAAGGAGCAGGCGAGAGCCTTCATGCGCGAGCTGGGCGTGCCGGTACTTCCCGGATCTCCCGGAGTGCTGCAAACGCCGGAAGAAGCTTTGGCACTCGCGGAAGAGATCGGTTACCCGGTGATCTTGAAGGCATCGGCGGGTGGCGGCGGAAGGGGAATGCGCGTGGTCCACAAGCCGGAGGAACTGCCGAGCCTCTTTGCCCAGGCCCAGACTGAAGCCGGGTCCGCCTTCAGCTCGCCCGATGTTTATCTCGAAAAATTCATCGAAGCGCCCAGGCACATCGAGTTTCAGATTCTGGGCGACGAACATGGCAACGTAGAAATCCTCGGGGAGCGCGAGTGCAGTATTCAAAGGCGCCATCAAAAGCTGCTGGAGGAGTCGCCGTCACCTGTGGTCGGGCAGCAATTACGGGGCGAAATCTCCGCAGTGTTGCGAAAGGCTATCGCCGCAGCCGGCTACACCAACGCCGGGACGGTGGAGTTCCTGATGGACGAAACCGGCAAACTGTACTTCATCGAGGTGAACGCGCGCGTCCAGGTGGAACACCCCGTCAGCGAGTTCGTCACCGGTGTGGACATCGTCAAAGGCCAGATCCGGATCGCTCAAGGCGAACGCCTCCCCGATATCCTGCCCGGGCCGATCCAGATGCGGGGCCATGCCATCGAATGCCGCATCAATGCCGAGAATCCGGAGACATTCGTGCCTTCGCCCGGACGAATCACCGGTTTCCACCTGCCCGGGGGCATCGGCGTGCGCGTGGACACCTGGGCTTATACCGATTGTGTAATCCCTCCTTATTACGATTCGCTGATCGCCAAGCTGATCGCCTACGGCTCAGATCGCGCGGAGGCGATCGACCGGATGCGGCGCGCTCTGGAGATGTTCATCGTGGAGGGTATTTACACTTCTATTCCGCTCCACCTGAAGATCCTGGCGGACCGGGATTTCCAGGCAGGCCGGTTCGACACGAGCTTCATCTCGCGGTTCACTACCAACTCGAAACCGTAAGATAGAAGGAGTGTCCTACCCTTACCGTTCGTACGTATTGGTTTCCCGCGAGCAGATCGCTCACAACTACCGCAAAGTCCGTTCCGTGGTTGGCCCTGATGTGGAGGTCGCCGGCGTGGTGAAGGCTGACGCCTACGGTCACGGCGCCGTAGAAGTTTCCCGCGTGCTGGTCGCCGAAGGAGCCAAATGGTTAGCGGTCAGCTCCGTAGATGAAGGCGTCACCCTGCGGCGCGGGGGCATCCAGCAAGCTCGTATCCTCGTCATGGGCGGCTTTCTGCCCTACGAAGGCGAAACTCTAATGGAGCACGACCTCACTCCCGCCGTTCATTCGCTCGACCAGATGGGACAACTGGACCGCCTGGCGCGCACTTCCGGCACAGCCATTCGTTACCACCTCAAGATCGATTCCGGTATGGGCCGTTTGGGCACGCGCGCCTCCGCCGGGGATATCTTGAACGCTCTCCAGCAGAACCGGCACGCCCAACTGGAAGGCTTGATGACTCACTTCGCCTCGGCTGCCGACTACACTAAGCCCCAGACTGAGGAACAGTTGGCGTATTTCCACACGATCTGCTCTCACTTGTACGACGCCGGCGTTCGAGTGCCGCACCTGCACACTTCGAGCACGATCGCCGTGGCATATGGCCGCACCGACGGTTGGCACCACATGGTGCGCGCCGGTCACGCGCTGTACGGATACGTCTCGCCGGCGCGCGGCGCGGCCCCGCGGCCGCTGCTGGACGTCGCGCCCGCGCTCACCTGGAAAGCCAAGCTGCTGGCCGTGAAGGACCTTCCCGAAGGCGCCCTGGTCGGCTACGGCGGCACGTTCCGCACGCCCCGCCCGATGCGAGTCGGAGTCCTTGGCGCAGGCTATGCCGATGGCATGTTCCACCGGTTATCCAATCGCGGCAAGGTGATTGCCGATGGGCAGATTACCTCCATCCTCGGCACGATTTCGATGGACCTGACCACCATCGACCTCAGCCACACCACCGCTTTGGCGCCCGGCGACGATGTGACGCTGCTGGGAGTGGAAGGGGAAGCGCACTTGTACGCGCCGGAGATCGCCAGAGTGGCAGGAACGATTTCCTATAACGTTCTTTGCAGCATCAGCGCCCGAGTTCGGCGCGTGTACGTGTGAGAGCAGGACGGGCTTACGATGCCTCCCACGACAGCCCGAACGGCCTCAAAAATGCTTGCGACATCAACCATGCAATAGTCCAGTGATATCATAGGATGCAGATGAGCCTGCTTTCGCCAAGACTCCAACTCAAAGTCGCGCAAAAGCAGATTCTGACTCCGGGCCTGGTTCAGATGGTCACCGTCCTCCAGCTTAACCGGCTGGAATTGAAGGAGATGATCACTCAGGAAATCGTCAAGAACCCGGTCCTAGAGGAAGCCACCGAAGAACCCGGCGAGGAGATCACACCGGAGGAGTTGGCGCCCCTGCTGGAAGCCGAGCAGGAACACATTGCGAATCCGGCCGACCAACAGATCCTGGAAGCTGCTGTCCTCAGCGACGCGAACTCCCCCGCGGGTTCGGTAGGCGATGTGGCCATCAACGGCAATCTGTTCCCGGATGCCGAGGAAGCAGCGGCCTCCGCTCCGGAGCCTGAATCTGCCGCAGCCCCCGACGTTCAGCCCGAGGCTCCGGCCACCACCGATCCGTTTGACGAGATCGATTTCGGCTCGTTCTTCGACGATTACCTCGATCCCGGCTACAAGAGTCCGGCTTCGGAATCGGTGGAGAAGCCATCGTTCGAGACGTTCCTTTCCGCGCCGGTCACACTGGGGGACCATCTTCGCTCCCAGCTAAGCGTCAGCATAATCTCGGACGACATCCGTAACGCAGCCGAGTCCATCATCGGCAACCTGGACGAGGACGGCTACCTCACCGCGTCATTGGACGAAATTGCCACGGTGGGCCAGCACAAGCCGGAACACGTCGAAGAAGCGCTTCGAGAGGTTCAGTCGCTCGATCCGGCTGGAGTGGGCGCCCGGAACCTTCGCGAGTGCCTGCTGCTCGAGATCGAGAGCATGAATGGCAAGGGCGGGGTGGCGTGGCAGATCGTCTATAGCCACCTGCGGCTGCTTGAGACGCGCCAATACAAAGAAATTGCGCGATTGCTCGGCCGGCCGCTGGAGCACGTCGACGTCGCGGTTAAGATGATTCAGCGCCTCAATCCGCGTCCCGGCCTGCGTTATTCGGGCGCAGGCGCGCGCGTGGTCGAGCCGGACGTCTCCTTTATCAAGGACGGCGACGATTACATCATCCAGATGAACGACGAGGACGTCCCGCAACTCCGGTTGAACGCGCAGTATCGCAGGATGCTGGACCGCGAAAACGGCGCCAGCAAGGAAGTTCGCGACTACGTGCGGGAGCGCTACACCTCGGCGATCCAGTTGATGAAGAACATCGAGCAGCGCAAGCAGACCATCATGAAGGTCTGCCAGGCCATCGTGCGGCGCCAGACCGAGTTCCTGAGCCACGGCCTGGATCGCCTCAAGCCGATGATGATCAAGGAGGTGGCCGAAGAAGTCGGCGTGCATCCATCGACCGTGAGCCGGGCCGTCGCCAGCAAATACGTCCACACGCCACAGGGCGTTTTCGAACTGCGGTATTTCTTTTCGGAAGCCGTACAGGGCCCTTCGGGCGGGTCTACGCCGCTGCTCACGTTAAAGCGCATGGTAAAGAAGATGATCGAAGATGAGGATCGCACCAAGCCCCTCACCGATGAACAGATCACGGCGATGTTGCAGACCCAGGGCATCAACGTGACCCGTCGCACCGTCGCCAAGTACCGCGAGGATATGAAAATTCCATCTACCCACCAGCGGCGCATCCGCAACTAAGTCCCATCAGGGACTGGGGAGAACTCATGAAAATCACCTACACGGGCAGACAGGTAGAGCTGGCTCCGGCCCAATTGAAGAAGCTGGAAGCGCGATTCGCCAAGATCGGGAAACTCCTGGACGGCAGGCACGAATCGGAAGCCCACGTCATCCTTTCGCTCGAGCGCCATCTTCACCACGCTGAAGCCACCGTCCGGTATTTCGATCACCAGCTTGTAGGGTTGGGCTCGAGCAGCGACCTGTTCACCGCGATTCACTCGGCCGCCGAGAAGTTGGAGAAGCAGGCTTTGAAGACTCGCAGCAAGTGGCGGGACACCAAGCGCACGCCGCGCAGGACAGGGCTCGAGACCGAGCCCGAGACGCCGGCAGCGCTGCCCATCGAGGCGGAGCCCGAGCCGGATCGCCTGATTTACCATGTCGAGAACCACAAGAAGCGTAAGCCCATGACTCTCGATGAGGCGATCCTCGAAATGGACAAGAACCGCGATTACCTGGTCTACCGAGACGCGGAAACCGACCGGGTGGTGATGCTGGTGAGGCGCCGCGACGGCCACTTCGACCTGGTGGAGGCATAGCAGCCGCCAAAATGAAACGCCCGACCTCTTCCGCTGCGAGCCGGCCGCGCGGCGCGGCTCACAAGCCGGAACTGGTCATCATCACCGGCCTCAGCGGGTCGGGCAAGGGCTCCGTGCTCAAGGCGCTGGAGGACCTGGGCTTTTATTCCGTCGACAATCTGCCGGTTGAGTTGATCCCAAAATTCGCGGAATTGACCCGCGACAATCCCAGCATCCAGGCCGCTGCGCTGGTGGTGGACATTCGTGAAGGCGAGGGTCTCAAGCGCTTTCCCAGAGTCTTCGCCAGCATTCGCCGCTCCGTAAACGCCAAGCTGATTTTCATGGAGGCCGACGATGCCGCCATCGTGCGGCGTTTCAGCGAAACTCGCCGGCCCCACCCTTTGGGGACCGATCGCTCCGTCTCGAAAAGCATTCGGTCGGAACGGGCCCAACTGGCGCCCATCCGCGCCATGGCGGATTTGATCATCAACACCTCCAAGTTCACGGTCCATGAGCTGCGCGAATTCATTGGCGAGCGTTTCCGGGGCCAGCGCGACGAATCCAAGATCCTGATCTATGTCGCCAGCTTCGGCTATCGTCACGGTATCCCACCGGACAGCGACCTGGTTTTCGACGTTCGTTTTCTCCCTAACCCGAACTATATTCCCCGGTTCAAGAACCTCTCCGGCCGTCACCCCGCGGTTGCACACTACATCCGGTCTTTCCCACAGACGGTCGAGTTTGTCCAGCGCATCTCCGATCTTCTGATTTACTTGCTGCCGCACTATATCCGCGAGGGCAAGAGTTACCTGACAATCGCCTTCGGGTGCACGGGCGGGCAGCATCGCTCGGTGATGATGGCCGAGGAGATTCGGAAGAACATCGTCAATGCAGGTTTCAAGGCGAAGGTGAGTCACCGGGATATTGTGAAAACGCGGTAGAGGGAGATGCCTTCACCTGTCGCATCGTGCAGCCACTCCCGGCGCACAACCGCCTTCGCTCCTATTTGGGATGCCGTTTGATCTCGTGCAAGCAATAGGTGTCACCCTTGATAGTGAAGTAGAAACGCCAAGCGCGAGTGACACGCGCCTGCCACAGGTCGCGAGGTTCGTCGTACTTCTTCGCTCGAAGAGACGGGTGATTGAGGTCTTCAACTAACAACCGCGCTTGTTTGTCGAATGCCCGTTGGATTGAGGCAGGCGCTTTCTTGTAGTTCCTGGCGAAGTGCGGGGAGTACGCCAGCTTCATCACTGCATGAGCTTGTTCTTGCCCTGGCGCTTCCTGGTTTCCGTGTGGAGGGAGGCAACGAACGCCTCGTGCGTCTCAAATGGTCCCCGGGCACGCCCCTGCTTGAACTCCTTCAAGCTTTGGGCGATACCGCGGTCAATAGAGCGACGCTGTTTGGGCGTGTGCTCGCGTTCAACCCTCGGCAATTTTGAACGATCGATCACCAGTTGGGGCGTGAGCACAATCCGGCCACGTTGTACGGAGACCTCCACTAGATCGCCCTCTACAACGCCGATTGCCGATCGAAGCCGGCTAGGTAGGGTCATTTGCCCTTTGCGGTGGATTCGGACGAGAGTGTTCATATTGAAATTCCGAAAGTCGGAAAGTTGATCCCGACCCCTGAAAGTAGCATAGCGGGCGCGGGCTAAGCAGTCAAGCGGGCATACGACGAACAACTCCAAGCTTCCGGACCGCCGACGAATCACACTCCCCAGCAGTAATCCTCGACCGCCCGTTCGATTGATTTGTCTTTTTCGCCCAGCCGCATCAATTCCAGGCGGATTGCGTCGACCAGAGCGTTCCAGCTCGCCGCAATCACGTTGTCCGAGACGCCCACCGTAGACCAGGACTTGCGTCCATCGCTCCACTCGATCAGCACGCGCACTTGAGCCGCCGTGCCCTTGCGTGAGTCCAGCACTCGGACCTTGTAGTCCGTCAGCCGCACGTGGGCGATCTGCGGATACACCTTCGAGAGGCATTTCCGCAGGCACAGGTGCAGCGCGTGGAACGGCCCGTGTCCCGTGGCGCTCGCGGAATGCGCGCCATCGCTGGTTCGGAGCGACACGGTTGCGGTGCTGCGCGACCCGCCCGGCAGCCCCGCCGGGACGCCGCTGGCTCGCGTGGACACCTCGTAGCTTTCCACCTCGAAGAAGTGCAACCCCGGGTTCAACGCTTCCCGGACCAGCAGCTCGAAGGTTCCTTCGGCAGCCTCCAGTTCGTAGCCCTCATACTCCATCTGCTTGATGAGCTCCAGCAACTCCCGGCGGGCGCCTTCATTCAGCCGGTCCGCCAGGCCGTGCTGTTTGAGCTTGTACAGGATATTGGCGCGGCCGGAAAGATCGCTCACCAGCACGCGCTGCCGGTTGCCCACGGCCTCCGGACGGATATGCTCGTAGGTCGCCGAGTCTTTGAGGACAGCGCTCACGTGCACACCGCCCTTGTGCGCAAAAGCGCTTCTGCCGACGAAGGGCTGATCGTTGCGCAACGGCAGGTTGGCCAGTTCGGCGATGAACCGGCACGCCGATGCCAGGCTTGCCAGTTTCTCGGGCCCGACCGTGGTATGGCCCAGCTTCAGCTCCAGGTTGGCGATGATGGAGGCCAGATTGGCGTTGCCGCATCGCTCGCCGTAGCCGTTCAGGCAGCCCTGCACGTGGGTTGCACCGGCTTCCACCGCGGCAATGGTGTTGGCCACGGCGAGATCCGAATCGTTGTGCGTGTGGATGCCGATCACGCCATCGAACCGCTTGCGCACCTCGGCCACCGCATCCACGAGCCGTGCCGTGAGCGATCCGCCGTTCGTGTCGCACAGACACAGTACGTCCGCGCCGGCTTTCTGCGCGGCTTCCAGGGTGTGCAACGCATAGTCCGGGTTGGCCGCATAGCCATCGAAGAAATGCTCCGCGTCGTAGATCACTTCTTTGCCGTGATCTTTGAGGTGTTTCACTGTATCCGAGATGAGGTTGAGATTCTCTTCGAGGGACACGCCAAGCGCGCGTTTGACGTGCAGGTCCCAGGTCTTGCCGAAGACGGATACCGCGGGCGTGCCGGCCTCCACCAACGCCCGGACGTTGCGATCTTCCTCCACGGAATTACGGGCGAAACGAGTGGCGCCGAATGCCGTCAGCCGCGCGTGCTTCAGGTTGAGTTTGCCCGCGGCCAGGAAGAACTCATGATCCTTGGGATTGGATCCCGGCCAGCCGCCTTCGATGTAATCGATGCCGAGTTCGTCCAGTTTCTGCGCAATGACCAGCTTGTCTTCCACCGAGAACGAGACCGCCTCCCCTTGCGTCCCATCGCGAAGAGTTGTATCGAACGTAAAGATCTTCATAACTGAACCCCTGCTCATCGACTGCCAAGAAAGCGATCAGCAATCAGCTATCAGCTATGAGTCAGCCCGCGCCGGTGAGCGACTTAGCTGACCGCTGATTGCTGATCGCTGACAGCTTCCCGTCGGCTGCCTACGCCACTTCCTGCGGCACCCCCATCTCTTTCTTCTTCTTCTTCAAGAACGTCATCATCTCGCGCAACTCCCGGCCCACCTGCTCGATCGGCTGATTCTGCGCGCCTTCCCGCATCGCCAGGAACTTCTTCCGCCCCGCCTTGTTCTCGCCGATCCATTGACGCGCAAACTCGCCGGATTGAATCTCCGACAGAATCTTGCGCATCTCGGCGCGCGTCTGTTCATTCACGATGCGCGGACCGCGCGTATAATCGCCGTACTCGGCCGTGTCCGAGACCGAGTAGCGCATGTAACTGAGGCCGCCTTCCTGGATCAGATCGACAATCAGCTTGAGCTCGTGCAGGCACTCGAAGTAAGCGATCTCGGGCGCGTAGCCCGCCGCAACCAGCGTTTCAAATCCTGCCCGAATCAACTCGCTCGCTCCGCCGCAAAGCACCGCCTGCTCGCCGAACAGGTCGCTCTCGGTTTCCTCGCGGAACGTGGTCTCGATCACTCCCGCCTTCAGGCACCCAAGTGCCAGCGCGTACGCAAGGGCGCGATCCAGCGCCTCGCCGGTCGCATTCTGGTGGACCGCCACCAGCGCCGGCACGCCCACACCCTCAGTGAACAACTCGCGCACCCGGTGTCCCGGCGCCTTGGGCGCGACCATCGACACGTCCACGCCCGCCGGAGCAGCGATCTGCTGAAAATGGATGTTGAACCCGTGCGCGAACATGAGCGTTTTTCCGGCGCTCATGTGCGGCGCGATATCCCGCTGGTAAAGATCCGCCTGAATGTGGTCCGCCACCAGAATCATCACCACGCTAGCGGCCCTGGCGGCGTCTGCCGTCGTCATCACTTTCAGGCCCGCCGCTGCGGCCTTGTCCCACGACTTGCTGCCGCGGTAGAGTCCAACCACTACGTCCAGGCCCGAATCGCGCAGATTCAGCGCATGCGCGTGGCCCTGGCTGCCATACCCGATAATGGCCACCGTGCGTCCGCTCAAGTAATCCAGATTGCCGTCTTTTTCGTAGAACCGTTTCGACATAGTTGCTCCTTGTTGTCTCCTCGCTTAGAGTCGCGGCTCTGGCAGCAGTTCCGTTGCTGCCTTGGTAGGCACCGGGGGTTGCAGCCGCAGTTTCTTGGTTTCGAGCGCGATCGCCAGGGCGCCGGAGCGCGTCACCTCGATCTCCCCGTACGCCCGCATCACGTCCACGAACTCATCCAGCTTCTGTGGATCGCCGGTCACTTCGATGGCGTAGCCCTCCGTGGACGAGTCGACCACGCGGCCGCCGAAAATCTCCGCCTCCTTCAATATCGCCGTGCGCGTTTCCATCGCCGTTCGGATGCGCACCAGCACCAGCTCGCGAACCACGGCCGGTGATTCCGTCAAATCGGTCGCCTGCAGCACGTTGATCAGGCGGTTCATCTGTTTGATCACCTGCTGGCGCAGCGTGGCATCCACATCCACAACAATCGTCATGCGCGAAAGCTGCGGATCCAACGTGCGGGCGACGGTCAGGCTTTCGATGTTGTAGCCGCGCTGGCTGAGCAGTCCGGTTACTCGCATCAGAGCGCCAGGCTTGTTTTCGAGAACGAGAGAGATCACTTGCAGCATATCGTCCACCTCATTTCGCGGGCACCGCTACCGGCTGGGGCGGCCCGAGAACCATTTCGGCGATGCCGGCTCCTGCGGGCACCATCGGGTACACGCACTCCGAAGGCGTTACTCTCACGTTCAGCAGATACGGACCCTGCTCCCGCACGGCCTCTTCCAATGCCGGCGCCAGTTCCCAGGGTTTCTCGACCGTCCTCCCTTTGAAGCCGTACGCCGCCGCCAGTTTCTCGGCGTCGGGGAAGCAGTCCAGAGTCACCGCGCTCAGGCGGTTGTTGTAGAACAGTTCCTGCCACTGCCGTACCATTCCCAGGTAGCCGTTGTTCATCACAATGATCTTGATGGGCAGCCCATAGCTGGTGACCGTGGCCAGTTCGGGGATGGACATCTGAAAACCGCCATCACCCACCAGAGCGAAGACCAGTTTGTCCGGTCTTGCAAATTGCGCGCCGATTGCCGCCGGCAAGCCGAATCCCATGGAGCCAAGGCCGCCGGAGTTCAGCCAGAGCCGCGGCTCGCTGAACCGGATGAGTTGCGCTGCCCACATCTGGTGCTGCCCCACGTCCGACGCAACGATCGCCCGCCCCTCGGAGAGCCGGTCGATTTCGGCCATCAGGTGTTGCGGCTTGATCTCCGTATCCGAGGTCACCGCCTGAAGCGGGTGCTGTTGCTTCCAGGCGCGGATCTGGCGCCACCACGCGCGGCGGGCGTTGGCCAGTTGCTCATCGCTGGCTTTGGGATTCTCCGCGAGCAGCTTGTTGAGCTTGCCGAGAACCCGCCTGACGTCGCCCACGATTGGCACCTCAGGCGCACGGTTCTTGCCGATTTCCGCCGGGTCAATGTCCACGTGTATGACCTTGGCATGCGGCGCGAACGCGGCCAGCCGCCCGGTGACACGGTCGTCGAAGCGCACGCCCAGTGCGATCAGCAGATCGCTCGCCGTCATAGCCATGTTGGCGGCGTAGCTGCCATGCATGCCGGGCATACTGATGAAATTGGGGTGATCGGAAGCCAGTCCGCCCAGGCCCATCAGGGTGGTCACCGCCGGCGTATCAGTCAACTCGACAAACTGGCGCAGTTCCTGTGCCGCCGCTGCCGCCACGATCCCTCCGCCCGCGTACACCAACGGCCGCTCTGCTTCCTGGATCATCTGCGCCGCCCGCCGGATCTGGCCGGTGTGGCCCTCGGTGAAGACCTTGTAACCCGGCAAATGAATTGCCGCCACCGGCTGGTAATGTCCCTGGCCCTGCAAGACATCCTTCGTGACATCCACAAGCACCGGGCCGGGCCGCCCGCTGGCGGCGATGTAAAACGCCTCGTGCACGATCTGCGGCAGATCCTCCAAACGCTTCACCAGGTAATTGTGTTTGGTGCAGGATCGCGTGATGCCAAACGTGTCAGCTTCCTGGAATGCGTCGCTTCCGATCAGCCTTGTGGGCACCTGGCCCGTGATGGCCACGATGGGAATCGAATCCATCATGGCGTCCGCCAGGCCGGTCGTCAGGTTCGTCGCGCCGGGACCTGACGTCGCGCAACAGACCCCGACTTTCCCCGTAGCGCGCGCGTAACCTTCGGCCGCGAATGCCGCGTTCTCCTCGTGGCGCACCAGCACATGACGCACGTGGTGCTCATACAGCGCATCGTAGAAAGGGAGCGTGACGCCGCCAGGGTAGCCAAACATACAGTCGACCCCCTCCCGCACCAGGCATTCCAGGAGCATCTTCGCGCCGTTCATTAATACAGACATGTCTTCTGCCTCGAAAAAAGTGACTGCATAACAAAAAAGGCCATCGGCGGGATCGTCTTCCCCGCTGATGGCCTTGGAACTTAGTTCCGACTGGCCTTCAAACGGGGCCGGTAATCAGAATGCCTACGAGAATGAGGACGAGGTTGAGGAGCGCGGAACGTACCAACCGGATTGGAAAACCGTGCAGCATTTGCGAAACTAGTCTTAAGTCTAGCCTACAACTTTCTCAAATGCAAGTAGATATAACTATAAATTAAATTAATGCGCTTCAAACGGATTCGCCGCTCCGCGCGGTTGAGTTTCTGTTTGCTACCGTAATGAATCGATGCCCGGCATTCCTCCACGTCTTACCAGAGTTGCGGCACTGCTCTTCGTGATTCTGTGCGCGGGTTGGTACGTTCGCGACAGCTTTGCGCATATCCCGGACAGTGGTCCCAGCGACTTCCGCTGGTATTACCTGGCGGCGCAACACGTGGCCCGGGGTGAGTCGCCCTATCTCGCGGCCGGATATCTGTATCCGCCGTTCCTTGCTTGCCTGATGACTCCGCTGGCGGCGCTGGACTACGTCCCGGCGCGCTGGGTCTGCTTCCTCTTTTCGCACGCATGTCTTCTCACCGCTGCGTGGCTCACCTGGCGCCATCTCGGATCGGACTGGACAGCGGGCTGCGTGGTTGCGCTGGTATGGGCGCTGGGCGGCGCGGCAGGAGAGAGTCTGGCTTTAGGTCAGACTGGCCCGCTCTTGACGCTCCTGCTGGCGGTCGCCTGTACCAGTACCGGTTGGCCGCAAACGGCTTCCATCGGAATCGGTGTCGCCGTCAAGCTCATTCCAGGTGTACTCTGCGTGGCGCTGGCCCTAAAGCGGGACTGGCGAAGTCTGCTGGCGACCCTGTGCTGGGCCGCACTCCTGCTCGTAACCCCTTGGGTGTTCGTCGCGGGCCTGGCGGGCCCAAGAGCGCCTGTGCGACAGGACTATCTCGCGGGCACCCCCGCCGTCCTGAGTTGGTCGCTGCCCTCGGTGGCACTGCGACTCTCCGAGCCTCCCGCGCCGGACGGACGGCTACCGAAAGACTGGCTTGAGGGAAACACCCTGCAGTCCCTGCGGCTCCCGCGCGGCCGGTTGCTCCTTTCCATTGGCGTGGCTCTTGCAGTGTTTGGCGCAGGCTGCCTGGCACTGGCGGCAGCGGCACGCGGCAGGCTCAGTCCTAAACAGTTTCCTCTGGCCGCCGCCGCCATCGTGGCACTGGCGCTGGCAGCCGCGCCGGTGTGCTGGACTCACTATCAAGTCATGCAGTATCCGGGCGTGGCTTTGCTGCTGGGCGGTATCGCACGCGGCCGCCGCTGGCGGCTATTCGCGGCCGCCCTCACCCTCGCCGCGTTTCTCTATCCAATTCCAGTCGCGGTCCTGCGCGCCTACTACGCGCACCTCGGCGGCTGGCCCAATTCTCTAGCCGTGATGTACTTCTGGACTTCGGTCTCGCCCATGGCTTCGCTGGCCTTGTTTGGCCTGATGGTGCGCAGATTGATTACCATGTGAGGTAGCGTAAGCACTCTTGCTTACCGCGTCGAGACTGCCGGTTTGCAGACCCGTTCCGGGCAACTCGACGCCCGGGCGGAAACCACTATCGTGACCCGCAAGAACGTTCCCTATATCCTGGCACTGTTTCTCGAAGTCCTCGTCTTCTACCGTCACGTTCTCTTCGAGCCCGGCTACCTTTTCCCGTGGGATTTCCGCGCCGTCCACCTGCCGCTCGCCACTTTCGTAGCAGCCTCGCTGCGCCGCGGCGAGTTGCCGCTATGGGATCCATTTACGTATTGCGGAAATCCGATCTTCGCAAACATCCAGACCGCCCTGTTCTACCCGCCGGTCCTCGTAGCCACGCTGGTTGCCAACCTTCTCGGCGCGGAAACGCTCCCGCGTCTGCTTGCCTTCGCGGTCGCCGCGCAGGTGTTTTTCGCGGGAATCTGCACGTTTGCGTTGCTCCGGCGTCTCGGTGCGCAACCCTCTGCGGCCTTTATCTCGGCCACGGTTTACCAACTGGGCTGTTTTTTCGCGGCGCAGGCGGAACACATGGGCGCCATGCAGGGCGGGGCGTGGCTGCCGCTGATCTGGCTTTGCGTGGTGGAACTGCGCGATGGCCTCCGCTGGGTGTGGCTGGCCATCCTGTCCCTGGCGCTGTCGCTGACCGTCTTTGCCGGATTACCACAAGTATCCGCCGCCGCGTTCGGCTCGGCGCTGGCCCTCGCCATCGTCATGATCGCGTTCCGACTGGCGAAAAAGACCGCTCTCCTGCGCGTGCTAGCCGCCTGGCTGTGGGCCTTGTTGCTGGCGTCGGTGCAACTGTTCCCCACTATCGAGCTGACGCGCAACAGCGTCGCCAAATACCGCGCCGACTGGCTCAAGACCGGCGGCGGCATCAAACTGGGCGCGCTCTATTCCCTCGTCATCCCGAACTACTGGGACGTCTTCGATATGTCCAAGTTCCATGGCCCCTCAGACCCGACGTTCCTCTACCTGTATTGCAGCCTGTTCGGCCTGGCCCTGGCTTTGCTGGCGATGTGCTGGAAGCCGGACCGCTGGAGCCGTACCGTCACCGTCTTTACCCTGGCGGCAACCGTCTGGATGCTGGGAGATTCCACGCCGGTGGGCCGCACCATCTTCTTGGCCCTTCCCGTCAACATCCGTATCGGCATCCACCCCGAGTACACGCTGCCCGTTTTCGCCCTGGGCGTCGCTGTCCTGGCCGGTTTTGGCGCCAGCCGCTTCCTCCATCCGCGCTGGCAGATCGCCGCCGGCGCCATCATCGCGATCGACCTGATCCTGGTCAGCTCCGGCCGGCCCTTCAATATTGCGTCAGTCGCGGCGGAGCCGGGGATTACTCACGATTCCATCGACGGCAGCCCGGAACTCGCTGCACGATTGCGCGCCCTCACCAGTAATGCCCAACCCCCATATCGCTTCGACATGGCCGACGCGCCCTACAGTTGGTCGAGTAGCGCGCCCATCCTCGAAATTCCCACGGCCAACGGCTGCGATCCGCTCGCTTTGGAGCGCGTCATCCAGTTGCGCCTCTCCTTCGCGCCCGGCGAACGATGGGGTACGTGCTACCAGGTAGTCAATGCATCCTCGCCGGCGATCGGGCTGGCGAACGTGCGTTACCTGGTCTCCCGCTCGCCGGTGGCTTCCGGCATGTTTCAGCCCGTGGCCAAAATTGCCGGCTACACCATCTATGAAAACGCCCGCACTCTGCCGCGCTTCTTCCTGGTTGGCCGGACCCAGCCGGCCGGAAATCTGGCAGATGCCGCGAGTGCACTGCATGCCGCCGATTTCGATCCGCTGCAAACTGCCATCGTCGAAACTTCCGAAACGCCGGGCTCGTTCGCCACCGGTCAGGTGGAAGTGGTCTCGTATTTGCCCGCCGCAATCCAGTTGCGCACGCACTCGGCGGGCGAGTCTTTCCTGGTTGCCGCCGAGAGCTGGTATCCGGGCTGGGAAGCCGGCATCGACGGCCAAACGGCCCGCCTATACATCGCCGACGTAGCATTTCGTGGCCTGCGCATCCCCGCCGGTGATCACCAAGTCGAAATGCGCTTTGTGCCGCGAATCCTCTATCGATCTGCCGTGATTTCGCTAGTGGCGCTTCTGGCAGCGATCCTATGCGTGGCCTGGCCGCGCCAACGCTCCCGCGCCCGCCAGCGCGCTGTATTCCGGCGGCATCATCACCGTCAATGCGTCGGGGACGATGCGAATCTCCGCAGGCAATCGGCCGGCAAACTCGCCATCGATCTGAACGTAGACCTGGCGGTCCTCCGGCCCGGCAATGGTCAAACGACTGGCGCGCAAAACCGTCGCACCCTTCATCTCTGCCAGCCGGTTGAGCATCATCCCGGCGAAGTACTTCACGTACCGCAGCGTCGAGCGGCCTTCCAGCAGGACAACTTCGAAATCGTCGTCCATGAGCGTGACGCTCCGGGCGATCTCGAAATCGCCGCCGTAATTGCGGACCCTGCTCACCAGAGCGAAGGAACACCCCGCCTCGCGCCCGTCCATCTCCACCCGCACGTGCGCCAGCCGCTTGCCGAGCAGACTCCAACCGGCCACCCAGTACGCCAGCTTGCCGATGCGCGCCTTGAGCGCGTAGTTCACGTTGCGGACGATATGCGCGTCCAGACCGATTCCGGCCATCAGCAGGAAGTGCCGAGCTACGCCATCTTGGCAGCTCAGGTGTCCTACGGATATGCGCTCGGGGCGCCACTCCGACAGGCGCTCGGCCGCGCGATCCAGCCCTCCGCCCAGTTTCAGCTCCATGGCCAGCACATTGGCCGTCCCGCCAGGCAGAATGGCTAGCGGCACGTGACTGTGCACCATGCCTTCGACGGTTTCATTGATTGTGCCGTCCCCGCCGGCCACCACAACCAGATCGGCTCCCCGCGCGATATGGGCGCGAACAATGGCGCCTGCGGTCCCGGGACCTGTGGTGGGCGCGAGGGTCACCCGGTGCCCGCCGTTCTCTAACGCTTGCACTACCCGGCCCAGGAGCGCACCTCGGCTCCGTCCCAGCTTTCCGGCGGCTGGGTTATATAACAGCACCGTGTTCCGATATGCCGTGATGATTTTTCTCCCCCGTATCCTCGATAAAATTATAGTTGAGAGGGTGATGAAAGATCCCGCGGTTGAAATCGAACATTTGAGACAAGAACTGCGCCGTCACGAACACCTCTACTACGTCCTGGATCAGCCGGAAGTCTCCGACGCTGAGTACGACGCGCTGATGCACAGGCTGCGGGAGTTAGAGGAACGGCATCCGGAACTCGCAACGCCGGATTCTCCCACACAGCGCGTCGGCGGCAGACCTCGCGAGGGGTTCGTCAAAGTTCCGCATAGCTCGGCCATGCTCAGCCTGGACAACGCTCTGAACGAAGGCGAACTGCGCGATTTTGACCGCCGCGTGCGCGAACTGTTGGGAGACGCCGAGTTCCAGTATGTGACCGAACTGAAGATGGACGGCCTCTCCATGGCGGCCCACTACCGCGACGGCCGCTTCACCCAGGCCGTAACGCGCGGCGACGGATCGGTGGGAGAAGACGTCACCGAGAACGCCCGCACCATCCACTCGCTGCCTCTGCTCGTCGACCGAGCGGAGCCGTTCGAAGTGCGAGGCGAATGCGTAATGAACCGCCGTGCGTTTGAGCGTCTGAACGCCGACCGCGATGAGAAGGGTCTCTCGCGTTTCGCCAATCCGCGCAATGCGGCTGCCGGATCGCTGCGTGTGCTGGAGCCCCAGATCACCGCTTCGCGGCGCCTGGACTACTACACCTATTTCCTGCTCTCGGACGGGCGGCCGGCGCTCCCCAGCCACTGGGCGTCGCTCAACGAGTTGGTGCGTCTCGGTTTCAAGGTGAATCCGCATCGCCAGCTCTGTTCCAGCGTGGATCAAGTAGTGGCTTTCTGCGCCGAATGGGAAGCGCAGCGGGAACGGCTGCCCTACGACATCGACGGCGTGGTGGTGAAGGTGGATTCCGTGGAGCAGCAGCGCCTGCTGGGCTTCACCGCCAAGGCGCCGCGCTGGGCCATTGCCTACAAGTATCCGGCGCGACAAGCCAAGACGCTCATCCAGGGAATCGAAGTGCAGGTCGGGCGCACCGGCGCCCTTACGCCGGTGGCCATCCTGGAGCCCAAGGAAGTAGGCGGCGTGACGGTGTCGCGAGCCACCCTGCACAACGAGGACGAAATCGAGAGACTGGGCCTCGAAATCGGCGACGAGGTCGTGATCGAGCGAAGCGGCGACGTCATTCCAAAAGTAGTGCGAGTGAGCGAAAAAGGCTCGGTCCGCAAGCGGTTCCGTATGCCGGCCGCCTGTCCGGTATGCGGCGGCAAAATCGTCCGCGAGGAAGGCGAGGCGGCCAGCCGCTGCATCAACACCAACTGTCCGGCCCGCCTCAAGGAATCCGTTCTGCACTTCGCCTCGCGCGGCGTGATGAACATTGACGGCCTGGGCGAGGCGCTCGTGGATCAACTGGTGGACCGCGGTTTGGTGAAAAGCGTTGCGGACCTGTATGACCTGACTCCCATTCAACTCCTCACGCTCGAGCGCATGGGAAGGAAATCGGCCGGCAACGTCCTGCGCAACATCGAAAACTCGAAGAACAACCCCATGCCGCGCGTCCTGACCGCCCTGGGTATCCGTTTCGTCGGCGAGCGGACGGCTGTGTTCCTGGCGGAGGAGTTCGGAAGCCTGGATGCCATCGCGAATGCCGATCCCCTGACGCTGCAGCGAGCCGAAGAGGTTGGAGTGAAGGTAGCCGAGAGCGTCTACCAATTCTTCCGCGAGCCCCGCAACCAGGATTTAGTCGAGCGGCTACGCGCAGCCGGCTTGCAGTTCACTTATGAGTCCATGAGGCCGTCAGGCGGACCGCTCGAAGGCCTCACGTTCGTGCTCACCGGAACCCTGCCCACATTGAGCCGCGAGATGGCCAAGGGAGCGATCGAAAGTGCCGGCGGCAAAGTCATCAGCTCGGTTAGCAAGAAAACTACCTACGTGGTGGCGGGTGAAGATCCGGGCTCGAAGCTGGTCAAGGCGCAGAACCTCGGAGTGCAGGTGATTGACGAAGCGAGACTCCTGGAACTGCTCAAAACCGGTTGAGGCGGATGTCCGGCACCTCTACGATGCGGACGCCGGTCGAGGGTTCGTCCACAGCCCTTGCCATGGTGGCGACCATCTGGGATAGCGTCACCAGCCCGAGCCGCCGCGCCGAATCGCGAGTTCCGGGCAGCGCGCCCAGCAGCCAGTAGACCGGCAGCAGCATCAACGGCCAGCGCCGGCCTGGGCCGAGGACATACCAGGGCCGCAGAATCGTGGCGTTCAGGCCCGAGGCGCGGATGGTCTCTTCAGCCTCCGACCGGGCTGCGACGTACTCCTTCATGATGGGCGCCGGATGCGCCACGCTGACATAGATGAAGTGCCGAACGCCCGCGGTGACCGCGGCGGAAATCCCCGCCTTGGCCGAAGCCAGATCGATGCTGCGGAACTGCGCCGCCTTCGCCGGGCTGGGATGCGAGACCCCCACCAGTTGCACGAAGGTATCGGCCGGTGCGACCTGCCCCTGGTAGCTGGCGGCATCCAGAGGATCACCCGCCACACCCTCACAACCCGCCGCCAGCCGGCCTTCCGAGCCGCGCCTCACCAGTCCGCGGACGGTGTGGCGCCGGCGAAGCAGTTCCGCGGAAAGCTGCCGGCCCATGAATCCCGTGGCGCCAGTCATGAAAACGAAAGCCATCGGTAGATTGTACGAGAAAACAGGCGCGGCGGATTTCAGCGGGCCAATTCCTCGGTCAGCCATGCCCTGGCCAGCTTCCAATCCCTTAGCACGGTCTGCGGCGAAACCTTCAAAACCTCCGCCGCCTCTTCCACGCTCAAGCCGCCAAAGAAACGCAGTTCCACGAGCTTGGCTTTGCGCGGATCGAAACGCGCCAGCGCGTCCAGGGCATCGTCCAGGGCAACCAGTTCTCTGCTGCGCATGGCCACAGCATCTACGGACTCATCCAGCTCGACCCGGACCACGTCTCCTCCGCGCTTCTGCCTGCCCCGTGTGCGCGCCGCCTGCAGGAGAATACGGCGCATCATTTGCGCCGCCACCGCCAGGAAGTGTGCCCGGTCCTGCCAGCGGACGCGCCTGGCGTCCACCATGTGCAGGTAGGCTTCATTCACCAGCGCGGTGGTTTGCAGGGTGGGCGCGTGCCTCTCGCCGCGCATGTATCGGTGGGCGAGCCGATGCAGCTCGGCGTAGACCAGGGGTACGAGGCGCTGCAGCGCGGCTTCGTCTCCCGCGCTCCAGGCCTGCAGCAGCGCCGTGACGGTGGATGGCGCATCCGGTGTGCTCACCCTCGATCGGTCTCCATCATTTCAACTGGGCGACCACCAGAAAGCGCTCGCCATCGCTCGATGTCACAAAGAAGTTGCGCCCTCGCACCAGCACTGGAGGCATGCGGAACAGTTGCCGCGGAGTGCCCAGCGGTTGCTCGGCGCTGGCGTTGAAATCGGCCGCCATGATGGCGCCGCCCGAGTCGAAGAAGATTTCCCGGCCGTCGCCTCGCCAGGCGGCCTGGTAGCTGGATCCGGCGGCAACCGACCACTTGCGTCCGTCCGGCGGGAAGGGCTGCAAATGGATTCCCCTCACACCGTCCTCGTTGGAACGATAGAGTACCCAGCGGCTGTCCGGCGACTCCGCAGCCCAGTCAGCGCGAACTGGTTTGCCCAGAAACAAAGACGATCCGTGCAGCGGTCTGGCCAGCGAAAGCGTCCACAAATCCAAGACGACCGCGGGTTCGGAGTGGTTGTACCAGAGAGTCTTGCCATCGCGCGACCAGTCCAGCGGGCTCGCGTCCACGTCGCCTTGGAAGAGCACGCGCGCGGGTCCGACGCCGGACGACTGCCGGACAAAGATGTCGCGGTGGCCCCGGAAATTCGCGGCGTAAGCGATCTCCGTCCCGTCGGGCGACCACGTCGGGTTGACATTTTCCCGGGCCTCGGCTGCAAAACGCGTCTTGGTCTGTCGCACGCGGTCGATGAGCCAAATGCCGCGCCTCCCATCGGCCTCTTGAATCGAGACCGCCACTTGCTGCCCGTCGGGCGACAGCGCGGGGCCCCAATAGTCCGCGGGTGCTCCTAGAGTTCCAGCTACCGCACCGTTACGGTTGAACCAGGTCAGGCGAGAGTTTTGCAGGCCCGTCTCATTTTGCGCGGTATCGGTGGGAGTTTCGGGCGGCCGCGGGCGGAGCCAGTAGACCGCCACGAGG